>Ga0209089_10001534_pt1 | contig 21191 bp, 17 predicted proteins | sample ArcticOcean_MG_C_FD_187431 | JGI IMG/M metagenome (GOLD analysis project Ga0209089, IMG submission 187431) | Marine microbial communities from western Arctic Ocean - ArcticOcean_MG_CB2_150 (SPAdes) (version 2) | ecosystem: Environmental > Aquatic > Marine > Oceanic | place: Arctic Ocean: Canada... | reverse complement strand
ATTTTTCTCTAAGGTCGGTACTATCTACTTTAAAGCCGTCCCACACTTAGAACTGCGGATCAGGTGCGGATATGAGACGTGAATTAGCGCTGCTCTTTATGGCACTGGGCTTTGGCGGATACCTCGCCATTAGTAGCTTTGCGCCTGTCGTCGCCTCAAGCCACACGGCAGCAGTCATGACCATAGACGGCACCATCGATCCGATATCCTCCGGCTTCCTGGGCAGGGGCATCACAACCGCCTCGGATAGTGGCTACGAGTTCCTGATCATAAGTCTGGACACTCCGGGCGGCACCCTACAGGACACCAGAGACATCGTTGAGCTTCTGTTGGCCTCACCGATCCCCGTCATTGTGTACGTATCACCCTCAGGGGCTCGGGCTGCTTCTGCCGGGACGTTCATAACCTCTGCCGCTCATGTTGCCGTCATGGCGCCGACTACGAGTATAGGTGCGGCCTCTCCTATCATGTCGGTCGGCGAGGACCTACCCGAAACGATAAAAGACAAGGTAATGGAGGATACTGCCGCCCTTTTGCGTGGAATCGCTAGTCGGAGGGACCGCAATTCTGACGCGCTGGAGAGGACGGTGCTAGAGGCAACCTCCTACACTGCGGCGGAGGCCCTGGAGTTAGGTGTAGTGGATATAGTTGCGGAGGACCTGGAAGACCTGCTGGTCCAGCTCGACGGGAGGACTGTCCAATTAGAGACAGGGCCTACCACTTTGAAAGCAGAGGGCGTGCACGTCGCCACCATTTCCAAAACGCTGGTAGAGCGCTTTCTTGGTGTAATCGCGAACCCTGATATAGCGTTTCTTCTATTGGCGCTGGGTGGAGTAGGCCTTCTGATCGAGTTTTCGACTCCTGGACTGTTTGGGCCAGGAATTATTGGCCTTATCGCCTTGGCACTGGCCTTCGTGGCTCTAGGCAACATGCCCGTCAACTGGGTAGGCGTGGGACTGATCCTTTTTGCAATGGTCCTATTCTTCCTGGAGGCTCAAGCACCCGGAATAGGGATATCTGGCACAGGTGGTGCGATAAGCTTCATACTGGGGGCTTTCCTGCTGTTTGGCAATCTGAGCTTCTCGCCACCGGCTCCCCAGCTTCCGGCGGCACCGAGCGTACATATAAGCCTCTGGCTGCTGGGTATAGTGACTATTATTTTGGTTGGTTCAATATCTTTAACGGCCAGAGCGATGCGACAGGCGAAAAACGTGCCTGTGTATGCAAGGGCCACTACTTCAGGGGAGCTAATCGGCCAGATGGGCCAGGCAACAACTGATCTAAGCCCCCATGGCACGGTGTACGTGGCCGTAGAGCAGTGGTCAGCAGAGTCCGATAACGGGGAACCTATACAAAACGGTAAAGAGGTACTTGTAACGGCAGTAGAGGGTCTGGTGCTTAGAGTTTTCCAGGCCGAGGATGAGAATTTAGGAGAGAAGATATGATTCCGTTTATTAAGATTGTCCAGCAGTATGAGCTTCTAGGTGTATTCTGGTTGGGGAAGTTCACGGGCCTACGACAACCCGGCCTTCAGATATTGTTATGGCCATTCCATACTACGCAAACCATAGACATGCGCGAGGATGTGATAGACATTCCGCGCCAGACCAACATCACCAGCGATAACGCTCCGATAGACATCGACTTTCTAGTCTACCTTCGAGTGATGCAGGAGGAAGCGGAGAAGTCTGTGCTGGAGGTAGTAGACTATCGCAGCGCTGTGGTTGGCATCGCAACGACCACCCTGAGAGCTGTCATCGGCGAGATGCCTCTGGACGATGTCCTCTCGCAGAGGGAGCGCATTAACGAGGAATTGCGGAATAAGCTAGATGAGATTACCGTGCGCTGGCGTATCAAGGTAACTCAGGTAGAGATCCGCGAGATTGAGCCAGCCAGGGACATTCAGGAGGCCATGAACAGGCAGATGTCAGCTGAACGGCTTCGCCGCGCTACTGTAATCGAGGCAGAGGGCGTAAGGGAGGCATCGATCACTGTGGCGGAGGGAGAGCGCCAGGCAGCGATTCTTACCGCAGAGGGTGCTCGACAGGCAGAAATCCTTGCGGCCGAGGGAGACCAGCAGGCGGCCGTACTGCGGGCGGAGGGCTTCAGCCTGGCTCTGGACCGCGTGTACAGCGTAGCGCAGAACGTCGACTCCAATACGATGAGCCTGCAATACTTTGATACCCTCCAAAAGATTGGCGAGAGCGAATCTACCAAATTTATCCTGCCAATGGAGCTCACAAGCCTGCTTGCTCCATTCATGCGAATGGCCGGAGGAGGCAACGGAAGCTCTTCTTAGTAATTTCTTGGTTGAGCCAAAACAGGGCAGGGCAATTCAACTCTGAATAAAAAAGGGCGGCTAAAGTAGCCGCCCTTTTGCTGTGCTCAAACCCTATTTTCGATACTTTGTATAAAAACTATGTTCTAGACAAGGTATAAACACAATATTAGAAGGTGTAAGAGAGTGATGCTGTCTTATCACTAAAAGAAAATCGGCATTTGGCGGTGCGGGCCTGGTTAGTGGCGTGATTTTGGGCGTAGGGCAGGCATAAACAATGCTAGAGAGATAAAGTAGAGGTCAAGGGATGGTTTAAGAGAGGTCGCCAGGATTAGGCGGGCAGGCTATATGTAATTCTTGACCTGCTGGGCCAATTTCAGGGTCATGCCTGGCACGGCGGCCAACTCCTCCATGGAAGCGGCCTGAATGCCTCTTAGCGATCCGAACTTCCTTAGCAGAAGACGTTTGCGCTTGGGGCCGACGCCCGGGACCAGGTCTAAAGCCGACTCCACGCTCTTCTTGGAGCGACGGTCCCTGTGGAACGTGATAGCAAATCGATGAGCTTCGTCTCTTGCCCTCTGGACCAGGTAGAGGCCCTGGGACGCTCGAGGAAGGACAATGGGCTCAGCCATCTGCGGAACGAAGAGCTCTTCGTTCTCCTTGGCAAGACTGGCCAGCGGTATGTCGTTAATTCCCAGGTCCAGAAAAACGCTGAGAGCAGCGCCGAGGTGGCCCTTGCCTCCATCGATCAGAACCAGGTCGGGAGTGATTCCCCAGGCCTCATTGCTGTTCTTTGGTGGTGCCTTGGTTACGTCAGCCTGTCCTTCGCCTGAAGAATTTTTGCTGTTAGCTTTTACTTTTGAGAATCGCTGGAAACGGCGTGTCAGCATCTCCCGCATGCTGGAATAGTCGTCTATTCCCTCTACGGTCTTGATCTTGAAGCGCCGGTAGTGATCGTTCCGTGGTTTACCATTTTCGAACACCACCATGCTGCCAACGGTGTTCGTTCCCTGGATATTGGAGATGTCGTAGCACTCTATTCGCTCGGGCAAGTTGGGCAGGCTTAGGGCCTCCTGCAGTTCAGACATGGCTGAGTCCATCGCCTCTGTATCTGCCAACTGCTTAACTTTGAGCTGAGCGAAGCCCTGATCGGCGTTTTCGGCCACCATGTTCACCAGGCGGCGTTTCTCGCCTCTCTGAGGCACCTGGATAGCCACTGCCCCTTTACGCTTCTCTCTGAGCCACGTCTCGATCGCAGGGACATCCTCCAGCGGGTACTCCACAAGTATCTTGGGAGGCACATATGGCGTAGCTTCGTAAAACTGCTTGACGAAGGCCGTCAGTATCTTCTCCTGCCCATCGTCCTGAGTGCCCGCCATGAGAAAGTTGTCGCGGCCAATAAGTTTGCCCTGCCTGATGAAGAATATCTCCACCCAGGCCTCTCGTGGGCCTAGAGAGGCGGCAATGACGTCGATGTTGTCATTGGTCAGATGCAGGACTTTTTGGCCTTCGTGGACCTTCTCAATGGCCTGAAGCTGGTCTCTTAATGCCGCGGCCTTCTCGAACTCAAGCTCGTCCGAAGCCTCCAGCATACGCTTCTCTATCGATTTCACGACCTCGTTGGTCTTGCCTTCAAGGAAATTGGAAACCTGATCGATAACTTCGGCGTACTGAACCTTGTTCACAGCGCCGATGCACGGGCCTACGCAGCGGTGGATGAAGTAATCTAGGCACGCACGCTCATCGGTTCCAGTTATGGTTTTGGTGCAGGACCGGTAGGGGAACAGCTTTTTGAGGAGACCAAGCGTGCGCCTTACACTGCCGGCGTTCGCGAAGGGACCGAAGTAGCGCGAACCGTCCTTTTTGATTCGCCGGGTAATGTACACCTGGGGATAGTCTTCGGATACGTCTATCTTGATAAATGGATAGCTCTTGTCGTCCTTGAGGCGGGCATTGTACTGAGGCTGGTGTTCCTTGATGAGATTGCACTCAAGGATGAGGGCCTCAGATTCCGACTCGGCAACGATGTATTCGAAGTCTTGCACCTTGGCCACCATGCGCACGATCTTTGGCGGTAGGTTGGCTGAAGGTGCGAAGTATGACCGGACGCGATGGCGGAGGCTGGCAGCCTTACCCACGTACAAAATCTTCCCGGCCTTATCTCGCATGAGGTAGACACCGGGACGGGTAGGGGTGGCCCTGAGGCGGTCTGAGAAATCGATACTCTGCATATGTACCAGTTGAGCTAGTGTCGGCTATCCCTGTACATGCCGTTTCGAGGATTTGTTCAATCCGACCTGTGCAAATTGCCAGGCCGGACCGATATAAATCGTGTTTTGGCTGGTGATTAACCCAGCACGAACGCCAACGTGACCAGGATGGCTGCGATGATTACAGAAATAATGCCTATCTGCCTTAGCTCGCTGCCGAGATGCTTGTAGACCTGTGCATTTCCCACGTCTGCGACTCGCAGACCCGGTCGACGTGCGCTCCGCCGCCTTGGGGCAGGCGATGAGGTAGCCTGTGGCTTGGGTGCGACCTCAGCGACAGCGACAGCGACATCCGACTGCTGCCTACTATCTACGCTCGCTGTAGAATCGGTAATTTCAGAATCTTCTGTGTCAATTTGGTCTACTGGGACGGGGCCTGAGTCAGTCTGTTGAGGCCCTATTTTTTCGCGTCGTTTCTTTCGGCTTAGCTTTGATTGCCTTGATGCCGCTTTGCTGGCTTTGGTGGGCATTTAAAAATCCTCCTGATCGCTAGCGCGCCCGAGGATGGGCTTTATCATATTCAGATCTTACGTGTTCGCTGGTCAGGTGTGTGTACACCTGCGTTGTTGTGATGCTGGCGTGACCCAGCAGTTCCTGTACGTGCCGTAGTGGTGCGCCACCCCTGAGTAGGTGAGTGGCAAAACTGTGTCGTAAAGTATGCGGCGTAATCTTCTTCTCAATGCCTGCGCGCTTGGCGTGTCCCTTGAGGATCAGCCAAAAGCCCTGGCGAGTCAGACGTTCGCCCCGTCGGTTCAGGAAGAGGGAAGGTCCAGACTTCTGATTGGATATATGTGGCCTGCCATCTGCCAAATAGACCTTAATAACGTCCACGGCGTTCTGGTGAATGGGTATTACCCGCTCCTTGGCGCCTTTGCCGTAACAACGAACTGAGCCCTGTTCAAGGTTCACGTCGTCGATGTCCAGTGACACCAGCTCCGTAACTCGCAAGCCGCTGGCATACAGGAGCTCCAGCATGCCCTGGTCCCGCTTGACGTCGGGAGTGTCTCCCCTGGACACAGAGCGGAGCAGCTCCTCCACCTCTTCTACGGTCAGAGCCTCCGGCAGGGATCTGCCTATCCTAGGAGAGCTCAGGTTTTCGGTGGGATCTTTCGAAATCACGCCCTCATCCAGCAGGTAGCCGAACAGAGACTTGGCCGAGGCGACCTTTCGCGCACGAGTAGTATCGGAGTAACCCCGGTCGTGAAGGCGGAGAAGGTACGATGTCATTATCTCGCCAACGACTTCCTCCCACCCAAAATTGTCCTCTGGGTGGGAGGTTTCAAGGTACTCTGTTAGCTGGTTGAGGTCGTTTCGGTAAGCAACAAGAGTGTTGGGGGAAACGCCCCTCTCAACCGTCATGTACTCTAGGAAGCGTTTTACATCTTCCCGCATATGCCTTCCTCGATAGGTAACTTTGAAAGTATTTTTTATATTACCATAACAATCGGAAAGTTGCCGCTAGGAGATTGGCTTGACATGGCCAAATCACCCCGCTACCTTAATGTGGCTTTCAACCGAAGGGAAGCTCCTTTACGGACAGTCGGTTGATTTAGTGCGGAAGCCTGTATACAGTCGCTGGGGGCGATTGTGTTGTGGCCATTAAGATGATGAAAACAACCGATATCCACCAATCCTTAATTGCGGTATTTGCATGATCGAAATTGAAGTAGGACCTAATCTAGTAGGTTTGGGATCTTTCCTGCTGAGTTGGCACGGATTATTCAGCTTTATTGCTGTAGCTTCCGCCGTTTTCTTAGTGGGAAGATGGGCGCCGTTAAAGGGCATAGACCCTGACATTATTTACTCCATAGCCATCTGGGCCATAATCGGTGGGGTAATCGGCGCGCGCCTGGTTCACGTAATAGACAGATGGGAGGATGTATATCAGTTCAACCCGATTCAAATTTTATACATCTGGACTGGTGGCATAGGCCTTTGGGGCGGCATTCTCGGCGGCACTATCGGTGGCTTCGCCTACGCGATCTTGGCCAAGCATCCGGTTGGCATTATCGCCGATTTAACAGCCCCCGTGATGCTCTTTTCGCAGTCTATAGGCCGACTCGGCGATTTTGTTAACGGCGAGCATTGCGCCAAGCCAGCTGCTGATTTCATCTTTGGGTTTATCTGGACCCATCCAGCCACCGATGCTATCAGCGCGGGATGCGCCTACGGCTACCGCGAGCTCTTAAACGGCGAGCTAATAAACGCAATAGCTGTGCAGCCCGTGATTGCGTACGAGATAATCTGGAACCTATTGGCTCTAGTGCTGATCTGGAAGCTTAGAGACAGGATCCGGCCCGCAGGAATGCTCTTTACTCTGTACCTGGCTCTCTATGCCGTGGGCCGATTCGCAATTTCCTTCCTGAGGATTGAGACAATAAACGAAAGAGCCTTCGGGTTACAAGAATCCCATCTAATTGCGATTATGGTATTGGCCATCACGATACCGATCTTGATCATCAAGGCAAGGCCGGCATCAAGAATTCAAGTGGCGTCAGATGGCAGTCCGCTTGAGCCGCCAACGAGAACCGAACGAGGCACAAGAGCGCAGCGACGTCGCAGGCAGAGGGACCAGTAATCCTGTAAATTCGAGTTGTATTTCCCAACAGATAGTGATTTTGAAGCGCTCCCTACCGAAATAGGGAGCGCTTTTGTTTACTGTCCTGTAACGAGTCTATAGACTGAAACCGTGTACCACAAATAAACGATAAAAATATATTAGGGGGTGGAATGTGGTAACAAAATGGGGTCTGATAAGTCTTGGAAGACACAGCGACATAAAAATCGCGCCTGCGATTAATCAGGCATCAGGCGCGGGCTTCGCAGCTGTCTTCAGCCGGGACATGGCAACAGCTGAGGCCTTCGCAGAAAAGCATGGTGTTGACGCAGCATACGACTCCCTGGATGCGATGCTGGCAGACACGAACGTTGATGCCGTCTTCGTGGCATCACCCAATTTCCTGCATGCTGAGCACACGATAGCCGCCGCCAGGGCGGGGAAGCATGTGCTTTCTGAAAAACCCATGGCCACCAGCGTATCCGACGCGGCTGAAATGGTTACCGAGTGCGACAAGCATGGCGTGAAACTGGGCGTCGGCTTTCACCTGAGGTTCCATCCGGGCCACATAAAGGCAAAGGAGCTTCTGGACCAGAAGGCGTTGGGCGAGGTCTCGCTAGTACAGGGGCAGTGGTGCCTTGGGCAGCGAGGGGTCGTTAACCCGCCCGTTCGCACCGGTCGCTCTCAGTGGTGGGGAGACCCCAAGATGATAGGCGGCGCGTCCACCCTCATGGGAACCGGCGTGCATGTCATAGATATCCTCCAGTTCATGACAGGCAAGACCATTGCCGAGGTTGCGGCCCTGACTGACGGCCAGACCGAGGAGAGCCCACTGGAGCAGGCTGCGTCCATCTCAATGCGTTTTGAAGACGGCACCATGGGGTCTATCACTGTTGGTCGCCGCGTACCGGAGTCGGAAAACGACGCCATGATATATGGTAGCCAAGGAAGGATTGCGCTGCGTGGCACCCTATGGGAGGCCTGTACGGGCATGTTGGAGGTCGACACGGAGACTTTCCAGATGTCCGAGTCCTATGACGACGGCCTGCAGGAGCTGTACAAGCGACAGATCGAGGAATTTAGCAAGGCGCTGCAAAACGACCAGGAGTTCCGAGCATCGGGAGTGGACGGCCTGCGAGTGGTGGAGGTCACGTCTGCCATCATAGAGTCTGCGGCCACGGGACGCGCAGTGAAGGTAGAGAGAGCTGCACTCTAGCTGGACTATCGAGCCGGGCGAAAGTCCGTCACCATAAGCTGAAGCTTCGGCTGATAGCTCCACGTGTCCATGCTCACGGTGTACACGAGGTCCACGCCATTTTGGGCATCGCCGATCTTGTCACCTTGACGAAAGGCGATGGCCCCGAACGCTGCGCCGTCGTTATAGACTCGCATCTTCAGGTGGCGGCCCTGGCCCCCTACCTGGCGGGACTCCACAACGCGGGCGTTCCGAGTCATGAAGACTGGCGCGCGGTTGGCCTCGCCGAAGGGTGCCAGCGATTGAATAAAGTCGAAATTCTCTCTGGTGAACATGGACAAAGGGACTTCACAGTCGATATTGATGGCAGGTGCCAGGTCAACATCGCGCAATTTCTCATCGGCCCATGTGTATAGCTTTTCCTCTAGGACGGGCAGGGAAGCAGTGGGTATGGTGAAGCCAGCCGCCTGATGGTGTCCGCCTGATTTCACGTAGAGATCCTGACCCTCTCTGATGGCCTCGATCATGTTGAACTCTGGAATGCTGCGGGCGCTGGCCCTACTGAGTTCGCCTGCGGTGGAAATGGCTATGGCTGGCCGGTAATACTGCTCGGACAGCCTTCCTGCAATTAGCCCCAAAATTCCCGGTATCCAGTCGTCACTTTTGACAATCAGGATAGACGGTAGGCTGCCGCTACGGATCTGGGCATCCAATTGGCTGTTGGCCTGCTCCATTGACTGCTCCGTGAGCGATTGACGTTCAGAGTTTTTGTGTTCAAGTTTGCTTGCTAATTCCTGCGCCTTGGACGAATCGGTGGCAGTGAGCAGTTCGAGGCTCATCATGGCATTTCCCAGCCTTCCGGCGACATTGAGCCGGGGGATTAAGCCGAAGGACAAGGACTCCGTGTCCAATGAGCCGAACTTCAACTTGGCACTCTCAGCTAGTGCCCTGAGACCTATATTTTGTGTTTTGTTTAGCTTTTCTAGGCCCATTTTTACGAAGAACCTGTTCTCCCCGGTGAGTGGGCCAACGTCGGCTACCGTTCCCAGGGCCACAAGCTCCAGCAGATGGTCTGGCCAGGGCAGTCCCATGTCCTCGTACAAAGCCTCAATCAGCTTGAAGGCCACGCCAACTCCGGTCAGCCCAAGAAAGGGGTATGCCGAGTCCGGATGGTTGGGATTAAGAATCGCACATGCCGCTGGAAGAGTGGGCAGCACAGAGTGGTGGTCCGTAATTATGGTCTCGATTCCCATGTTGGCAGCCAGGTCAACTTCTGAGATAGAAGTTGTGCCGCAGTCCACGGTTATTAGCAGAGTCACACCCTGCTCTTTCAGGTAACGAACAGCGTCTGGATTTAGCCCGTGGCCCTCGTCGACGCGGTCAGGCAGGTACGGCACCACTGCGCCGCCAATGTCCTTCAGCGCGTTGATGAGCAGGGCCGTGCCGGTGATGCCGTCGGCGTCAAAGTCGCCAAATATGCCTATGGTCTCTTTAGACTCCACTGCGCGACGTAAGCGAGATACAGCGATATCCATGTCGGGGAACATGAGAGGGTCGTATGATGCGCCACGGTCGGCGTTGAGGTAAGGGGCGATATCGGCCTGTGTGCGGACGCCGCGACTGTATAGAAGGCGCGAGTGAAAAGATGGAAGTCCTAGCTCCTGGGTGAAGCCTGCGGGCGGAGCGGCAGACATTAGCCATTTCTTAGAAATCATAATTCATATAAGGCCGCATGGCTCGGAGCGAAAGAAGAGTACCCGTCACGCGGCGGTTTCAAATACTGGCACCTCTTAGAAGAGGGCAGGCTAGGGCATGGGAGCGGCCTATTACCCTTGGAAGGCCTGATACACCAGGGATGCGTTATGGCCACCGAATCCGAATGAGTTGGTCATGGCGGCCCTGATGACGCCCTTTCGTGCAACGTTAGGCGTGTAATCAAGATCGCAATCAGGGTCTGCATTGTCCAGGTTAATGGTCGGCGGTATGACCGATTTGACTATAGCCATAACCGAAATGGCAGACTCAAGTGCACCACTGGCACCCAAAAGATGGCCCGTCATGGACTTGGTGGAGCTGATAGGTATCTTGTATACCTCTTCGTTGAATACGCCCTTCATGGCCATTGTTTCGTATTTGTCGTTCAGCGGGGTAGAGGTGCCATGGGCGTTAATGTAACCAATCTCTTCTGGCTGCAGACCGGCCTTCTTCAGAGCGATTCGCATAGCTCGGGAAGCGCCCTCGCCTTCAGGGGCAGGCTGCGTGATGTGGTTCGCGTCTGCAGTGGACCCATAGCCCACCAGCTCTGCGATAGGCGTTGCGCCTCGGCCAATGGCGTTTTCGATGGTCTCAAGCACCAGCACTGCGGCACCCTCGCCCAGAACAAACCCGTCCCTGTCTACGTCGAAGGGCCTTGACGCGGCTTTGGGATCGTCGTTACGGGTGGATAGCGCCATGCAGGAGTTGAATCCGGCTACGCCTATGGGGCAGATGGCTGCTTCTGCGCCTCCTGCCAAGACGACGTCGGCGTCACCGTGTTGGAGCGCTTCAAGCGCCTGACCAATGGCGTCGGCACCGCTTGAGCATGCGGATACTGTCGAGTAGTTGGCGCCCTTGGCGCCCATCATGATTGATACCTGGCCTGAGGCCATATCCGGCAGCATCATCGGCACCAGGAAGGGACTAACGCGGGACGGCCCCCGCTCGTTCAGCACTCCGATCTGCTCAGATAGGGTCATGATTCCGCCTATGCCGCTGGATATCATGACGGATACGCGGGTGCAGTTTTCAGGATTAATTTTCAGGTTCGAATGCTCTACAGCCTCCAGTGTGGCGGCTGCGGCCAGCTGTACGAAGCGGTCCATTCGGCGGGCCTGCTTCTTTCCTACGTAGTCTTCGGGTGCGAATCCCTTCACCTCGGCGGCGATGTTTGTCTGGAACCCTTCGGTATCGAAGGACGTAATATGGTCAATTCCAGATTCACCGGCCAGTAAGGCCTTCCAGGTAGACTTTCTGTCGAGCCCCAGAGGGCTAATGACTCCTATTCCGGTCACCACAACTCGACTTTTCATTCTTATATTCTCCAGAATATCCCCCAGGCTTTTAGGCCGTGAAAAGGGGGAAGTATTGGTTCACGTAGGGTGCTAATAAATACGAAAGAATTAGAATCTGACGCATTATAATAATTATAACAAAGGGTAAGCTGCAAGAAATACTATAAAGAGGCCATACTTTGTTTAAAAGGTCCATTTTGCTGTAATTACAGGTTCGGTTTTATCCTGCCAAGCTAAACACAACGTAAAGGCCTAACAACGGCTTCGACAAGTGCTCTATGTATCTTAAACCGTCCAGTGACAGACCATAGATTTGGGTAAGATGAGAGCTTTAAAACACCTATTCTAAACGGTAAAAAAAGAATAAAATACTCTTCCTAATTAACTGCTTAACAAGCTGATATAGGCGTCCATAGGATTTCGGGGGATTCTTGCGGACGGCTAAACGACACTTCGATAAGTTTTATACGAATATTGGAGTAGAACCAGAAGTTAATGGCGCGTTCTGAAGGCCTAAATTGCTAGCGAGTCAGCTGATTTACTGGCTTTACCGACCTCACAAACTAATGAGTTGCTTCGGCCACGTAGACTTCTGTAAGCGCGTCCTTCAGGGCCGATTCGGAAACGGGGAATCGCACTGACCGTGTTGTGCCGGAAGCCTGCCCACCTGCCAGCGCCTCGAAAATGCCCGTCGATGCATCAATGGCCAGGCCCAATGTGATTGCCTTGCCCTCGTCCCACGTTAGAGACCAGGCGCATTCGAAAAACAGGGCGTCCTCTGCAAGAAGGGAAGGGCGGACGGCTGCGCCACGGGTGGTATCCAATTCACCGCCACCGGTGAGCAACTGCTCGTTGACGTCTTCCAGCAGTGAGCAGACAAGCGTATCGAGCGTGTCCGCCTCTACCCATAGGCGGCTCAGGTGGCCGGCGTAGGACTCGTCCACCGGTAGCTGGTCCTTTACGCGGTCAATGAAGTCCAAGGCTTCCGTGTGGTAACCGACAAGCTGCTTGGCCCTCTCCAGCCACGCGTTTGCTTCAGTCATGGCCGACCTCTCCACTGGTGATTGGTGTTGTTTGTGGCGCGCTGTCCATGAGTATGGCCCTGGCAGGCGCGCCGTCGCACCCGTGTAACCGCAGGGGCAGGCACACCAACCAGTAGTTACCTGGCTCGATGCTGTCCAAGGCCAGGTTTTCTATTATGACTGTTTCTGCCTTGAGCAGCGTCTGATGTACAGGGAGGTCTGGAGATTCCGGCGCGTCTATTGATGATGAGTCGACGCCAACCAGCCTGACTCCTGCCTCTAGCAGGTGAGCCGCAGCTTCACGAGATAGGTATCCGGCAGACCGTCTGGTGCGAACCAAAAGACGATCCGTGTCAGGCGGCAGCTTCAGGCGCTCAAGGTCTTGAATTGATATGTCCATATCTGTATCGCAAAAAACAACCGTGCAGGATCCCACCAGTGTGTCCAAAGCGATGTTGTCCATCGTGTTTCCGCCGCTGATAAGATGGCTTGGTGCATCAACGTGTGTTCCCGTGTGCGAGCCCATGGAGATTTTAGATAGGCTATAGGGTGCTCCGGTGGAAACGTCAGACAGCGTTTCGATGGAAACTGTCGGGTCTCCGGAGTAGACTTTCATGGATTCTGATATAGGTTGGGTAATGTCGTATATCATATGAGCACTCGTGGTGCATTAAGCTGACGATTTTCTCGTTGACGCCGTATTAGACCGCTTCCTATAATAACATTCATAACGCTTTGAACGCGAGTATGCCCATGTTTATGGACAAAAAAATCTTACCGACTGTGGCAATTGAGACTCAGGGATGCAAGCTGAATCAGGCTGATTCCTTGCTGCTTTCCCGCGCGTTCGTCGAGTCGGGATTTCGACATGTGGATGAAGGGCAGCCAGCTGATGTCTATGTAGTCAACAGCTGCACGGTAACCCACATTGCCGATCGCAAGGCGCGAAGGTCGTTGCGGGCAGCACGTCGGCGTAACCCGGATGCAACCATTGTGGCCACGGGCTGCTACGCCCAACGCTCTCCCGACGAACTCAAGCAGATAAACGAGATTGACCTTGTTGTAGGCAATACGGATAAATCAACGCTGGTCAGACAGGTCATCGAGTGGATCGGCCTGCCGGACGACGTTCGACCCATTGGCGAGACAACCAGTCGCCTTCCTGATGCGCCCCGTCGCACCCGGGCGGTGGTCAAAATACAAGAGGGGTGTGATCAGGTCTGCGCCTACTGCATCGTGCCCAAGGTGCGGGGCAGGGAGCGCAGCATTCCCACAGACAAGCTGATTGAAGAGGTCAGGTCCCGGGTGGCCGAGGGTTATAAAGAGGTCGTGTTAACGGGGACCCAACTGGGCACGTATGGATTTGAATGGCCGAATGCTAGCCTTCGGCAACTGATCCGTAGGGTTCTCGTGGAAACTGATGTTCCCCGCTTGCGAGTCTCGTCTCTTCAACCGCAGGAGATCGACGAAGCTCTGCTGGAATGCTGGGACGATAAGAGGATGTGCCCGCATTTCCACCTTCCCCTGCAAAGTGGAAGCGATGCCATTCTGCAGGCCATGAGGCGTCGGTATACGTCAGGACGATACGCCGAGGCCGTCGCACTCATTCGAAACGAGGTCGAGCACGCCTCCATAACTGCGGACGTGATCGTAGGCTTCCCCTCTGAGACGGATGACGATTTTGACCAGACTTACCAGCTGTGCGAGACCGTTCAGTTCGCGGACATGCACGTCTTCCCGTACTCGATTCGCCCGGGCACCAGCGCCGCCCACTCTGCTGAACAGGTGGCTTCGGGAGTCAAGGCAATTCGGGCGCGAAGGCTTTTGGACCTAGCCAAGCGGCAGTCAGTGGAATTCAGAAAGAACCTAATCGGAAGCACGCGCTCCGTGCTATGGGAAACTAGCACCCAAGAAGACGCCGAAGATGAGGTTGGGCAGGTGACCAGGTCTGGCTTGACTGAAGACTACATAAGGGTCTGGGGCAAGGGACCAACGGCTAGGGCAAACGAGATTACGCTGGCAAGGATGATCTCTCTTGATGGTGGCCTTGTTCGAGCAGAGGTTTTGAGTTCCCTACAGCTTTAGTCTAGAGTACCGCAGCGTTTTAGAGGCACAAAAAAGAGGGCCTGGAGAAATCCAGGCCCTCTTTCAATTAAGAAGCTATGATTGCGGTCCTGTTTAGACCTCTACTGGTAGCAGCTGAGGCGTGCCATTCTTCTTGTGCACGTATCCAGCGGAGTGATCGTTGCCGTGTCCGAAGATCACAAGCCAGCCGCCGTCCACTGCCATGTCCAGAAAATCCTTCTTTTGCACCAACGTCTCGTTCGGGTGCTCATCCATGGCCGTGATGTTGGGTAGGGGTAGGTGATGCGCTGTGGGAATGAGATCGCTAACGTAAGCAACCTTCTCACTTCCTCGTTCAACCAGCACTATCTGGTGTCCAGCCGAGGGGCCATTCGTTACTTTTACATTAAAGCCATCAATGACTTCGTAGTCGCCGTCGACCAGCTCCACAAGGCCCTTCTCTTCCAAAGGCAGAAAGTCATTTTCATAGAAGGAGTGCTTGAAGCGCTCGTTAGGGCTGTTGGCCTGCTCCCAGCTACTCTTCTGGATCAGGTACTTGGCCTTGGGAAAGGTCGGTACCGCATTGCCGGAGCGATCCAGCTTAGTGCAGCCACCGCTGTGGTCGAACTGCAAATTGCTGAGCACTACGATATCGATGTCCCTGGCAGTGAGACCCAGGGCTCTAAGGCCTTTCAACAGCTTATTGCCATTCAGCCCGTAAGTCTCTTTGAACTTGTCCTGGCGTTTCGAGCCCGCTCCTGTATCGACGAGAATGTTGACTTTAGGAGTTTGAACCAGCATACAGTTCAACGCCAAACGGATGCGGTTCCGTCGGTCGGGCTTAATCTGGGTTTCCCATTGAGATTTTGGCACTTGTCCAAATACAGAGCCGCCATCCATCAGTATAGTGCCGTCGCTAACAATATTTATTTTCGTTGTTCCAAGATTCACTCGGTCGCACCTCAAAAAAAAGCTTTGATTTACCCATCGTTCGGCACTAATAAATACGATAGATGCACATTCGACTGACGTACATGATTGATATTGGAGTACAGCTACGCCCTGCATTACCTAATTCTAGGGGCGCGGAGGTCAGAGATTGCCAATCCGCTCTGTACTACTCAACACTTGCTCAGCCACCTTGGCCGGAAGCGAGTAAATACGGCCACAATGTGCAAATCCAAGCAGGCAAATTATCTTTTTGGTTAGTGCACCCGCCACACACTCGAACGAAGAGCCATGCCATATATAAAAACACACCAGTGAATAAACCATTGTTGAGGGTATTAAGGAGAAATTGGTGTGCAATAACATACTAAGCATAAAGCGCTCGAGAGGCTTTATCAAGCCTTCCGTCGTTGCGCTTGGCGCCGGAAATCACCATTTGATTTCTTGAGAGCGAACCCCCATGCCCACTCTCAGAAAATAACCCCGCCAACCGCAAAAGTCAAGTCTTTTTGCGGTTTAATTTTGGGAAATAGTCAAAATAGAACAGGGTTATTGTGATTAATGAAATGTTATTCATAAAACGTCTGAAACTAAACATATTACGGGTTCATGTGACGCTGAAAACCCACACCAAGGCACTTGTTATGGCTAGTTTCATCTGCAAAGTAGCCATTCGTATTGTGGAAATTAACTGAGTGTTGCTTAGGAAATATTTAAGAAATCACGCAAAGAATATTCTAGCCCTTCAGCCTTTGAACGGCAGAGCTGAAAGCATCAATAGTTTTCTGAATATCTGCCTGGTCGTGAGCGACCGATACGTAGAACTTGGTGTCTCCCTTCAGCACCTCTTCTTCCAGCAGTAGGGCATTGAACCGGGTCAACATCGCTTTATCCGCTCTCAGTGTGGAACGGTAGTCGGTGATCTCTTCATCTGTGAAGAAAACATCGAACAGCGGAGACTCACCTACGACTGTGGCAGGTATCTCCGCCTCATTCATCAGGCGTTGCAGCTCGTCCTTGAGTGTCTGGCCGCTGGCGAAAAGCCTTTCGTAGGTGCCAGGCCTCTTGAGTATCTTCAGGGTGGCCAGGCCAGCCACGGCAGCTATAGGGTTGCCGCTCAGTGTTCCGATCTGAGGTATGAAGGCATCGGGCTCAGCATCGCGATCGAAGTGCGCCATGATTTCGTCCTTGCCCGCCACCAGGGCCAGAGGAAACCCGCCGGCCATTACCTTTCCCATGGTGCACAGGTCCGGAGTCACTCCGTAGAACTCTTGCGCGCCACCGTAGGCGAATCGAAAGCCAGTCACGATCTCGTCGAAGATTAGAGGTATCTCGTACTGGTCTGTTACTTCTCTTAGACCTTGTAGAAATCCCTGTTTTGGCGGAATAAGCCGTTGAAATGGCTCAACTATGACGGCGGCAAGCTCGTCGTGATATTTTTCGATAATGGCCGTGGTAGTCTCCAGGTCATTAAATGGAGCTATCAGCATCTCGTTTTCGATCGACTTTGGAATGCCCGCAGAGTCCGGCGTGGCCTGGGGATAGTCAACAGGATTCGTTGTAATCATGCTCATCAAGGCGTAATCGTGCATCCCGTGATAGCCACCCTCGAACTTGAGGATCTTGTCGCGCTTGCGAAACGCCCTGGCTGCACGCATCGCGAACAGCGTTGCCTCCGTACCGCTACTGGTGAAGCGGACCTTGTCTGCGCAGGCCACGGCGCTGACAATCTCTTCGGCTAGTTCAATTGCGTGTTCGTTGTTGGCGAAGAAGGTTGTGCCCTTGTCCAACTGCTGGTGGACTGCGGCGATTACCTCAGGGTGGGCGTGGCCTATGAGCATGGGGCCAGAGCCCATCAGGTAATCGATGTACTCGTTTCCGCTGGCATCTCTTACGCGGCCTGCCTTGCCGTCAGCGATAACGATTCCGGTGCCGATGTTGCCCAGGCTGCCCCCCGGCAGGACTTTTCGGGCTCTCTCTGCAATATTTCTCTCTTGGTCGGTAATTTGTCGCTCGGGCAACGGGTCCTCCTAACATGCGCGAAAACGCCTGAACTATGCCTTACTTTTGATAGAGGGCAGCGCATCCGCAGGCTGCCCAAATTGGGCGCGATTATATCAGGATAAGGGCGGTAGCGGAAGCAGAAATACTCATCTATAATTGATGCCGTTGTTTAGCTTTATTGGCCGCCAATTCCATGTATTCGAGGCGACTCGCAGTATCGTGTTGGCAATCATCTCAGGAGGTCCCCATGGACATAAAAATTGAATCTGGTGACATCACCGAGCAAGAGGTGGGCGCCATCATAGTCAGCCTGTTCGAAGGCGTAGCGTCTCCGGAGGGCGTGACCAGGGCGGTGGATGCTGCACTAGGCGGTGCCATTACCAGTCTGATAGAAGATGGCGAGATCAAGGGCAAGAAGGGCGAGGTCACCCTAATCCATACGCTGGGCAAGATGGATTCGCCGAGAGTGCTGGTGGCGGGACTGGGGAAATCCGATAACCTTACGCTGGAAGGCGTCAGTGACGTTGCCGCCCAGTGTGCGAGACGGCTAAGAAGCATTGGTGTTAGTAACGCCGCAACTGTTGCCCACGGCGCAGGGACTGCCGACCTTAGTGCTGAAATCTGCGCTCAGGCCATTGCTGAGGGCTCCATAATGGGCCTTTACAAGTTTGATAAGTACAAGTCATCGAATTCGGACTCCGATGCGCTGGATGTCTTAACCATCGTCGAATCCGACAATTCTAAGAGCAAAGAGCTTGAACAGGGCTTGGCCAAGGGCATACTAATCGCTGATTCGGTGAACATGTGCCGGGATATGTGCAATGAGCCGGCGAACTTCATGACGCCGACAGAGATGTCTGAAATGGCCCTGTCTGTATCAACCAAGGCCAGCCTTAATCTAGAAGTATTGGAACGACAGCATATGGCGGAGCTCGGTATGGGAGCACTCTTAGGGGTAGCTCAGGGCAGCGAGGAGCCTCCGAAGTTCATCATCATGACGTATCAGGGTGATCCAGGTAACCCTGACAACAACATAGGGCTTCTGGGCAAGGGGATTACCTTCGACAGCGGCGGCCTGAGCATCAAGGGCGCAGCAGGCATGCTGACCATGAAAAGCGACATGTCCGGCGGCGCTGCGGTCATATCTGCCATGGGGGCCATCGGCGCTCTAAAGCCCAAGATCAACGTCACGGCCATTATTCCGGCAACAGAGAACATGCCCAGCGGAACTGCACAGAGACCGGGCGACGTAGTGAAGGCCATGAACGGCAAGACGATTGAGATAGACAATACGGACGCTGAGGGCAGGCTGGTGCTGGCGGACGCTATGTCTTACGCCTGCTCAATTGGCCTGGGGAGAATTGTCGATGTCGCCACGCTCACCGGCGCTATTTCTGTCGCCCTGGGCAATCAGTGCATGGGCGCTTTTGGTAACGACCAGGCCTTTACTGATCAGGTGATCGCTGCGGGCAACGGGGTAGGGGAACGAGTATGGCAGCTGCCCACCTTCGAGGAATACAAAGACCTGTATAAGAGCGATATAGCCGATATGCGGAACACAGGCGGCCGTGGGGCCGGTTCGATCACAGGGGCCATGATTATTGGCGAATTCAACGACGGCGCTTCCTGGGTGCATTTGGATATCGCCGCTATGGCACGGACGGGCGCTACAAAGGGTAGCCAGATCAAGGGTGCAACAGGCGTTCCTGTCAGGATGCTGGTAAACCTGGTTATGAATCTCGGGTAGAGTCTTCAGGTGCCTTAAATGCGTTAACGTACAATATAGCCTTGAATCTTGATTGCAGCGCATTACTGTGGTAGTCTGACCCAATATTCTTGAAGTGGAGTTCCTTAATATGTCCACACCAGCCGGATGGACTTTTATTACTAATCACGGTCTGGTTCTGAGCTATATTTTCCATAATTCCACGAGCACTGCCCGGGAGATCGCCAACTATATCGGCGTTACTGAGCGGACGACTCATAAGATCATCTCCGATCTTGAGTCTACTGGCTACATCGAACGTAAAAAGACAGGTCGGCGAAACACTTACCGGGTGGATCCTACGCTGCCGTTGCGTCACCATACAAAGCAGGACATCCTGGTTGAAGATGTCTTGGAGGCGCTAAGCACCAAGTCCATTCAAGAAGTTATGGCTGCAAGTGAACAGCAGCCTGCGTAGTCAGTATCTAGTCGGCACTACCCTCGTCTAGCCACGCCCTTTTACTCGCCTCGTTGCCAGATGTAATCCTGTTGTGTTTAAATATAAGTGCGTGGTGAGCGTAGCCAAGAGGCCTAAGGCGCCAGGTTGTGGTCCTGGAGATCGAGGGTTCGAATCCCTTCGCTCACCCCAAGTTTCTCATGTTTCTGAACCACACATAGGTCATAACCCCGGGGCACCGTCTGAACGATGGCGGTCGTAATAAATTTAAGAAATTAAGAGCGTCCTGGCAGGCTTCTACCAGTTCGAACGGAGGGTACCTTAATGTCGGAGGCCTTTAAAGATGTAGCTGTGCTGCGTCAAGGCGATCCTGAGGGCAATCGAATGATTGTCCGACTCACCACCCACAGCGGTCTCGTAATCCACACCATCGCAGTTCCCCAAGACGGGCCCTCTGGTACTGGCCCCACATGGGCGTACCTCTTCGAAAACGAAGGCCTTACCCTTATTGATGCCGGAGCCGTCGGTTCATACTCAATGTTGGCGGAGGGCATTCGAGAGGCTGGCTTTCAGCCCCGAGATATCGAAAGAGTCATTGTGACCCACGGCCATCAGGACCACGACGGTGCGGCAGGCGACTTGGCCGAAGACACTGGCGCCGAGCTATGGGCCCACAGTATCTACGAGCACCTACTGCCCCACAACCCCTGGGACATCCAGCGGGCGGCAACGACAGATCTCCATAAAGAGATGCAGCGAGTGGTCAAGAACGACCGCGAAACCAACTCATCTGACTCATCGAAGCGTTCCAGCTATAGCGACCGACATAAGGCCTATGTGGAACAGCGCCGCAACTACCATGTCGGACACGGCATTACCGATGGCGAGACTCATGGAGGCCTGACCTTCATGCAGGCTCCCGGCCATTCGCCAGACGAGATATGCATCATGATGGACGGGCTGGTCTTCACTGGGGACCATGTTCTGCCTGAGATCACGCCTCATCCAACCATGAAAACCCAGTATGGGGACGACATCAAGAGCTCCATGCCTGCTCATTTTCACGACGAAGATAAGTTCTACGGGCTGGCTACTTACCTGACCTCGTTGCAGAAGGTGGTTGACCTGGGGGAAGAGGTAGCTGTTCTACCGGCTCATCGCCTGTTCAACAGAAACAAGTTCAACTTCCAGAACGTTTCCAGGGCGTCCGAAGTGATCGATCATCACGCAGGTCGCTTGTCACGAATATTGCAGCGCATCGGCTCGAAGCCCACATCGCTGGAGTCGATCACGCGTGGCGTCTTCTCCAAGCGAAAGCTCATCGGTGGCAACCTGTACATGGCCCTTTCAGAGATCGTGGCTCACATCGAAATTTTGGAGGATGTGGGAGACCTGGAAGTGGTAGAGGGTCAGGACCTGCATTGGACAGGAAAAGAGAACCACAAAGAATTCATTCATGGTATTACCGGCAGGTAGGTTTAGCCTTATAATGTAGATGGCTGGCCGGTAGCTAAGGATTAGGCGTGCAGGGCTTTCCTCGTGCGCTAATACGAAGCAAACCGTGTCAGTGCCTCACTCAATCGTGCGCCAGTAGCTCAGTGGATAGAGCATCGGTCTTCGGAACCGAGGGTCGGGGGTTCG
>Ga0209089_10001520_pt1 | contig 21268 bp, 23 predicted proteins | sample ArcticOcean_MG_C_FD_187431 | JGI IMG/M metagenome (GOLD analysis project Ga0209089, IMG submission 187431) | Marine microbial communities from western Arctic Ocean - ArcticOcean_MG_CB2_150 (SPAdes) (version 2) | ecosystem: Environmental > Aquatic > Marine > Oceanic | place: Arctic Ocean: Canada... | reverse complement strand
ATTAAAAGTTTTCATATATATTTATGCCGCCTCTTTCTTTGAATGTTTTTCTTTAATTTTTTTCCAAACTTTTTCTGCTGTAGCGGGCATTGAAACTTCAGTTTCAATAGCATCTATTACCGCATTCATTACTGCGGGTGGAGCGGCGATAGCTCCAGCTTCCCCACATCCTTTAGATCCTAACGGATTTGAAGTTGCTGGTGTTGTTGTGTAGTCAATTTTAAAGTGAGGAAAATTGTCAGCTCTTGGCATTGTATAATCCATATATGAAGCTGTAGTTAGTTGTCCCGATTTATCATAGTGACTGTTTTCATAAAGAGCTTGTCCAATACCTTGTGCCAAACCTCCATGAACTTGCCCTTCAACAATCATCGGATTAATTATTGTACCAAAGTCATCCACAGCTGTATATTTTACTACTTTTGTTTCGCCGCTATCTTGATCTACCTCTACCTCACAAATATGTGTTCCAGCTGGAAAAGAAAAATTAACAGGATCGTAAAAAGAAGTTTCTTTTAATCCTGGTTCAATTCCTTCTGGGAGAGGAGATTTTACTTCTCCATATTGACCAGGCAAATAACAAGCAAAAGCAATCTCGCCAATAGTTTTCTTTTTGTTTGAATTTTTTAAAATGAAATCTCCTTCTTTAAAATCAACATCTTCTGCTTTGCCTTCGAGCATGTGCGCAGCAACCTTTTTTCCTTTTTCTATAATTTTATCACAAGCCTTTGCTATAGCCGATCCTCCAACAGCTAAAGATCTGGATCCATAAGTTCCCATTCCAAAAGGACCTTTATCTGTATCGCCGTGAATTACATCAATATTTTCAATTGCTACACCTAATTTGTCACCTACAATTTGGGCAAAAGTGGTAGCGTGTCCTTGTCCATGACTATGTGCGCCAGTAAAAACCGAAACGTTTCCAGTAGCATTAAATCTTACTTCTGCGGATTCCCATAAACCAACGCCTGCTCCAATTGACATTACAACAGCTGACGGTGCAATGCCACATGCTTCCAGGTAAGTTGAAAAACCTATACCTCTTAACTTACCTTTTGTAGCAGATTCAGATTTTCTATTTTTAAAATTTTTATAATCTGAGATTTCTAAAGCCTTATCTAAGTGTGCTCTATAATCACCAGAATCTATATTGTGCACCAAACATTGTTGGTGAGGAAATTTATTTATAAAATTATTTTTTCTAAATTCTGCTTGATCCATACCAACTTCTTTTGCTGCCTTACTTATAATTCTTTCAATTAGATACGTTGCTTCAGGTCTACCAGCTCCTCTGTAAGCATCAACTGGAGCAGTATTTGTGAAAACAGCTTTAACATTACAAAAAGCAGTAGGAATGTCGTAAACACCTAGTATTAAGGGAGCGTAAAGATAAGTAGGTGTAACTGTTGAAAAAAGAGATGCATAAGCTCCAATATTAGCAATGGTATTAACCTTTAACCCCGTGATTTTATTATCTTTGTCTAAAGCTAATTTAACATTAGTAATATGATCTCTTCCATGACAGTCGGACAAAAAAGATTCACTTCTCTCCGCTACCCATTTAATTGGTCTTTCTATCTTTTTAGAAGCCCAAGCTACAACTGCATCTTCTGCATAAGCGTAAATTTTTGATCCAAATCCTCCACCTACATCTGGAGCTACCACTCTAAATTTGTGTTCTGGATGAATTCCTCCAAAAGCTGAAAGAACTAATCTTGATAAATGTGGATTTTGACTTGTTGTATATAAAGTTAAATCATCAGTAGATGAGTTGTAATCACCGATACAAGCTCGCGGCTCCATAGCATTAGGTATTAATCTATTATTTCTTAAATCAAGTTCAATCACTTTGTCAGCGCTAGAAAAAGCGTCATCAGTTTTTCCTTTATCACCTAAAACAAAATCAAAACATAAATTTTGTTCAATACCTTCATAAATTTCATCTGAATCCATTGATTCACCTGGATCTACTATAGCTTTCATAGCCTTATAACTTACGTTAACTAGATCGGCTGCATTTTTTGCATTTTCAAGTGTTTCAGCTATTACAACAGCAACATGATCTCCAACATAATTTACAGAGCTTTTTGCTAATGGCGGATGATCGGGCACTTTCATGTCTTTCCCGTCTTGACTTACTATTTTCCATCCAGCGATTAACCCACCAATTTTTTCTTTAGCGATATCATCTCCAGTAAAAACCTTTACTACACCTGGCGCTTTTAATGCTTTTTCAATATCTATTTTGACTATTTTAGCTCTTGCATGAGGAGATCGAACAAAGCAGGCGTACGTTTGATGAACTAAATTAATATCAGATGTATATCTACCTTTTCCGGTAAGAAATTTTTTATCCTCTTTTCTTTCAACTCTTGATCCAACTAAACTTGTCATAATTTAAACCACCTACATCTTTGTTGAAGCATCTTTAACTGCTGCAACTATATTTTGATAGCCGGTGCAACGGCAAATATTCCCCTCAAGCCAATCTCTTATTTCTTTTTCATTTGGATTTTTATTTTTTTGCAATAAATCAACAGCACTCATAACCATTCCTGGTGTGCAAAAACCACATTGAAGTCCATGATTTTTTTTAAATGCTTCCTGCATAGGATGCATTTTTCCATTAGTAGCCAATCCTTCAATAGTAGTTATTTCTGAGCCATCGCAATCAGCCACAAGTATTGTACAGCTTTTTATAGAATTTCCATTTAAATGAACAGTACATGCTCCGCATTGAGAAGTATCACAACCAACATGCGTACCAGTTAATGCTAAAGTGTCTCTTAAAAAATCAGACAATAAAGTGTTATCTGATATTTCTTTGCTTATCTTTTTTCCGTTTACTTTAATATTTGTTGTGACCATTATTATCCCCCTAAAAATAATATCGATCTCTTTATTTATTAGAACTTAATAAAGCAAATACTGCAACCTGAATTTAAATTTAAATAAAGTAAAAAATTGCAACTAATAGTAGAAATATAAATGCAACCAATAAGTAAATGTATTTGTTTAAAAAATTAGATTTAATTTCTTTTACTCTTACAACTTTTATATCTTTACTTCTACCTTGATTTTTTTTTGTAATAGGGGAAACTATGTCTGCAAATCTACCAAAAAAATAGTCTGCCATTTTTTTTGCTACTCCATCAATTAATCTAGATCCTAGTTGAGCTATTTTTCCACCAACGTCTATATTTACTTGATAATTTAAAGAAGTAATTCCGTTTGATTCTGTAAGTTCAATATCTGCTTTACCATTAGCAAAACCAACAGAAGACTGACCATCTCCAGATAATGTGTAACTTTCGTTTTTTTTAATATTAGACAGAACAACAGTCCCAGAAAATGTTGCATTCATTGGTCCAATTTGATTTGTTGCAGTTACATTAAAAGTTTCATTATTTTCTTTTTCAAAGGAATTGCACCCTGGAATACATTGTTTTAAAATATTAGAATCATTTAAACTTTTCCAAACAATTTCTTTTTTCACATGCAATTTATAAGAACCTGAAAGTTTCATCTTTTAAAAGATATAGTATATAGTAAATTTTAATATGGATGACAGTACTAAAAAAGAACTACAATCTGCTGCTTTTGAGCGACTAATTCAACATTTACGAGAAAGAAAAGATGTTCAAAATATAGACCTAATGGAGCTTGCGGGATTTTGCAGAAATTGTTTATCTAAATGGTTCCGAGAAGAAGCTGAAAAAAAAAATATCAATATTTCTGATATTGATGCGAGAAAACATATTTATGGGATGCCTTATGAAGAATGGAAAAACAAATTTCAAAAGTAAAGTTGGTTGGCATTTTGATAATACTTATTCACGATTACCTGATGCGATGTTATCACGCCTGCTTCCGGTACCAGTTAAATCACCAAAATTAGTTATATTAAACTATTCATTAGCGAAAGAGCTTGAATTAGATTTTTCTAAAATTAATAATAAAGAATTATCTTTTATGCTTTCAGGGAACTCAATGCCACAAGGATCTGAAGCAATAGCACAAGCTTATGCTGGACATCAATTTGGCCATTTTACAATGCTCGGTGACGGAAGAGCAATTACTATAGGAGAACATCTCACACAAAATAAAAAGCGTTTTGATATTCAGTTTAAAGGATCTGGTGAGACGCCGTACTCAAGAAATGGTGATGGAAGGGCAGCATTAGGCCCAATGTTACGTGAATATATTATTAGTGAGGCTATGCATTCACTAAATATTCCAACAACCAGAAGTTTAGCTGTAGTCACAACAGGTGAAAATGTGATACGTGAAACTCCTTTAGCTGGAGCAATACTAACTCGTGTTGCTGAAAGTCATATTCGAGTTGGAACATTTCAATACGCTGCTATGCATAATGATATAAAGCTTTTGAAAACTTTAGTAGATTATACAATTGAACGTCACTATCCATATCTCAAAGATAAAAATAATTCTGCTCTAAGTTTGCTGGAAATAGTAATACAGAAACAAGCAGAGTTGGTAACAAATTGGATGAGAGTGGGTTTCATTCATGGAGTAATGAACACCGATAACATGACAGTTTCTGGTGATAGTATAGATTATGGTCCTTGTGCCTTTATGGATACTTACGATCCAGAAACAGTTTTTAGTTCAATCGACTTACAAGGAAGATATGCTTATTTTAACCAACCGGGTATAACTAAATGGAATTTAGCAAGATTTGCTGAAACATTATTACCGCTAATAGATGAGAAAAAAGAAAAAGCAATTGAAATTGCAAAAGAAAGAATTGATAATTTTTCGAGCACTTATAAAAAATTTTGGTGTGAAATGATGTGCAAAAAAATAGGGTTATTTAATGAAGAAATCGATGATGAGATATTGATAAACGATTTATTATCATGGATGAAAAAAAATAAGGCTGACTACACCAACACTTTTTGTACATTGATGAATAAAAATATAAGAAAAGATATTATTTTTAAAAATGATGATTTTGTTCACTGGTATAATAGATGGACAGTTCGTTTATCAAAAAATAAAAAAAATTTTGATTTAGCTTTAGATTTAATGAGCAAAAATAATCCATTGGTTATTCCAAGAAATCATAAAGTGGAAGAGTCGCTAGAGGCAGCATGTAATAATGGAGATTTAAAATTGTTAGAAAATTTGCTTAAATATTTAAAAAATCCTTATAAAATCCAAACGGGAATCTCCACTTATCAAATAGTTCCAGAGCCAAACAAAAATGAATATAAAACATTTTGCGGAACATAATGTTTAAATTCTTATTAATTTAAGAAGACAGTATTATTGGTAAAAATAATCCAAGTACATATAAAAGAATAATTCCTAAAGAAACTAATATCATTGCTCTAACTGGTGTTATTTTCATAAAATTATTTTTCTTTCAATCTTGGAAATAGTTCCACAAAATTGCACGGTTTATGATTTATGTCTAATTGATATTTCAAAATACCATCCCACGCATCAGTAACACCGCCTGAAGACCCTGGTAAAGAAAATACATATTTTCCATTTATTAAAACTGCAAAAGCTCTTGATTGTATTGCGGATGTTCCTATCGTTTTATAGCTTAGTTCTCTAAAAAGCTCTCCGAACCCTGGGATTTCTTTATGTGGAATTTCCTTTATCGCTTCTGGAGTTATATCTCTACCAGTTAATCCAGTTCCACCAGTTGTGATAATTACATCTATGTTATCTTTTTTTGCCCATTCAGAAATAACTTCTTTTATTTTTATTTTTTCATCCTTTACTAGCTTTCTATCAATCAACTTATGATTATGTTCACTTATCTTTTTTATCAAAATTGCACCCGATTTATCAGTTTCAATTGTTCTTGTATCTGTAACAGTTAATAAGGCTATATTTACTTGCATATTTAATTTATAGATTAATTAAATATGACGTTAGTATCAATATTGTTTTTGGTCACGGCCATATTATATTCCAGTGTAGGGTTTGGTGGAGGATCGACATACCTAGCTTTACTGCTAATTACAGGAATTCCTTATTTTATAATACCAGTTATAGCATTGTGCTGTAACATTATTGTTGTTTTAGGAAATTGCACAAATTATATCAGAGCTGGAAATTTAAATCTAAAAAATTTAACCCCTTATTTAATTGGATCTGTGCCCTTGGCATTTATTGGAGGCTCATTACCTGTTGAAAAAAAGATATTTGAAATAATATTATTTTTAGTACTCGCTGCATCAGGAGGTTTGTTATTATTAAACTTTAAATCTTTTGATGATAAAGAAAAAAATTATAGAAAAATTCCAAAAGTTATTTCGATATTTATTGGCGCAGTACTCGGATTTATATCAGGAGTTGTTGGTATTGGAGGTGGCATTTTTTTAAGCCCAATACTTTTTTTACTAAGAGCTGCAAAACCCAAACATATAGCAGCGTCTGCATCGTTATTTATTTTGATTAACTCCCTATCGGGAATTATTGGACAGCTAACAAAGAACGATGTGTTGAATAGGATTTCTGAATACTGGTATCTTTTATTGGTTGTTCTCATTGGAGGCCAGGTTGGAAATTTTTTAAATTTAAAAATTTTTTCAAATAGAACATTGGTTTTAATTACAGCTATTTTAGTGATAATTGTTTCAATAAGAATGGGATCTAAACTATACACTGAGTTTTAAAACAAAACTTACAAGATAAAGCAACAAATAAAGAAATTTTATATTTACATAAACTTAATAATTTGTTTTAATCAAAATATATTTAGAGAAAAAGAGGAGAAAAAAAGTGGCTTCACAGAGATATTTAGTAAATAGAACGGATGCTGAAAATAATTTAAATGTTATTAATTTGTTAAAGCAAGCTAGGCTCGAAAGAAAAAAAGAAAAAAGAAGAAATATTTTACTTGCAGTCGTAACAACATCTGCTTTAATAATCTCAGGCTTAATAATTTCTTTATAAAATTAAATTATAAAAAACTATATAGAGATAGGAATGTAGTATTTTTATATACTTATGAATAATCAAAATTCTAAAAAACTACTACTTTTTTTTTTAATAATATGTTTTCTCCAAACTGTATACATATTTCATTTTAGAAGTGGATTTCAATACGAAATAATAAAAAACCCATTCAAAAAAAACAGTGGAGTACACTTTGCCTTACCAGATCCTGTCATTGAAGCAAAAAATATTATTAAAAAAAATAAAGTAGAAAGTTTTAATTTAAGCGCATCAATAAAAGATAATAAGGCTTTATATCAGAGGATTATTGAATTTAACTATCCAATAAGACTAAAAAGCAGTTCAGATATATTTTTTTTCTTAAAAGAAGAAATTATCCCAAAAGAGTGCAAAATTATTGACACAGGAGAGCATTTGTTTTTGACAAAGTGTTAACATGATTAAATATAATTTTAACGAAATAATTGCTTTGTTGCTGTCTTTATTAATTCTAAATAATTTATTACTAATAGGACTTAATTTTTCTGATTTATTTTTAAAAATAAATTTAATATTATTTTTTATAGTCCTATTGGGGTTCTATTTTTTCAAGCCTTTTGAAAATTGGTATTTAAAAATATTTTTTATACTAATTATTTTAATCTCATTAGGAACTCCTACTTATGAATGGGATCCACGGAGCATTTGGCTTTTTCATGCTAAAAGAATATTTTTTGATAGTTCAATTTTTTCAGTATCTGACAATTATGCATCATTTAGTCATAATGCTTACCCTAATTTAGTTCCTGCTTTTGCATCTTCTTTAGCTACTTTTGTAGGACACTGGAATGAAATTTTTCCAAAAACTGCTTTTACTTTTATGTTTCTTCCGCCGTTAATCGTTTCTCATGTCTTTTTTAAAAATGTGAAGTATTTAATTTTTATTTCTCTCGTTCTTTTTATTATAGGTAAATATTTATTTACTGGATGGGCGGATGGTCTAGTCGCTATCTATTTTAGTTTGAGTGCGCTCCTGGCATATCTTCTGCTCATAAATGAAACTAATTCTTATAGAAATGAAAAAATTTTATATTTTATTGCTTTCACTTTTTTTACATCTCTTACGTTAATTAAAAATGAAGGTTTTGCATTATTAAGTATATTATTTTTATCAATCCTCATAATGACAATTTATAAAAAAAATTTTAAAAAAAATCTTAAAAAAATATTATATTTATCCTTTGCATTTTTACCTATAATTTTATGGAAAATGTTTTGTTATTATAATGGAATTGGGAATGATTATGTAAACTTAAGTTTTGTTTCAAATATTTTGCCAAGAATTTTTGATTTTGAAAACTATCTACTTATTTCTTATTATTTATTATTAAATGAAAAGTTTTTATTTTCTTTAGCATTCTTTGCGGTGATTTTTTGGATTAACTGGAATAAAGAACTATTTATTTTTGTATTTGTAAATGCGATTCTGTACCTATTGGTTTTATTTTTAGTTTTTTTATCAACGCCACTAGATTTTCATTTTCAGCTAGATTCAACAGCGGCCAGGGTAATAAAAACTCTTAGTTTTCTATTGTCTTTTTTTGGATTATATAACCTAAACTCAGGTAAAGATAAAATTGTTATTTAATGAAACCTTGTAATTTCTTAGTCAGAACAGTATTAATCATAATAATATCTAAAGATATTTTGCATCAATGAAATTATCAATAATAATACCCTGCTATAATGAAATAAATTATATAGAAAAAGTGGTAGATTCTGTCCATTTCCAAAAGATAGAAAGTAAGGAAATAATCGTTGTTGATGATGCATCTAATGACGGGACCAAAGAAAAATTAATAGAATTAAAAGAAAAAAATAAAATTGATATTTTAATTCTTCATGAAATAAACCTTGGAAAGGGAGGGGCGTTGAGATCAGCTTTTAAAAAGACATCTGGAGAAATTATATTAATTCAAGATGCAGATTTAGAATATAATCCTAAAGATTATCCTAAATTACTGAAACCAATTCTTGAAGGAAATGCAGATGTTGTTTATGGATCACGTTTTTTAGGTGGTGATGATGCTCATAGAGTTTTATATTTTTGGAATCGTGTTGCAAATGCTCTACTTACAACTTTTGCAAACATTTTAGTTGATATGAATCTTACAGATATGGAGACAGGTTTTAAGGCGTTTAAAAAAACAGCGTTAGACGGAATCATAATTGAAGAAAACCGTTTTGGATTTGAACCAGAAATAACCGTTAAGTTAGCTAAAAAAAAATTAAAATTTTTTGAAGTTGGCGTTTCTTATTATGGAAGAACGTATGAAGAAGGAAAAAAAATTGGCCTAAAAGATGGATTTAGGGCAATTTACTGCCTTATAAAGTATAGATTCTTTTAATAAAAAATATCCTATAATAAAAAAATGAAAAAAAAAGTTTTGATTATTTTTAAATATCCACGTGGGAATTGGAATCCAACAGTAATAAAAAAATTTTCAAACTACTATGACACAGACCACTTATACATAAGTGACTTCAAAGATAAAAATTTTACTGAAGTAGTTACGAGTGTTAACAGCTTAATAAAATCTAAGAATATTGATATAGTTGTATTTGATGTAGATTACTTTAAATTTATAAATTATTTTTTTATCAAAAGCATAAATAGCACGAAAAAAATACTTGTCACAGGTGACGACTTTGAACTTCACGACATCAATGCAATAACAGCAAGTGCGTGTGATTTTGTGTTAAGTCATTGTCCATTATCCGTTTTAAAATATAAAGAAAAAGGATTTAATTCATATTGTATGGATTTTGAAAAAGGTCAAATTGGTGAAAAAAATAATACTAAAAAAGAAATAGACGTTCTTTTTTTTGGAGCTCTCACACAAGATAGAATAGAGATCATAAATCATATTAAAAACGAAGGTATAAATTTGAAAAATGTAGGACATGTTGAGGGAGAATCTGGGCTCTCTGAAGAGGATTTAGCTGAGCTCATCTCTAAATCTAAAGTAGTTTTAAATCTCTCAAAATCAAGAACAACTTCAGTGAAACAACATAATTCAGAAAATATTTATAAATTTTATTACCAATTCAAGGGTAGAATTATAATGGCTGGCTTAAACGGAGCTGCATGCGTTTCAGAGTATTCACCAGGTCAAGAGTTGCTTTTTAATAACGATGAAATTCCAACATTTTTTAGAAAAGAAGAGTGCGTCAGTTTGTTAAAAAATCTTTTAAAAGATAGTAAATTGCTCGATGAATTGACTAATAGATTTACCACAAAAGTCTGTAAACATCATGAAGATAAAAAAAATTTTGAGCCAATTTATAAGGCATTGGAAGAAAATAGAAATAGAAAAGTGGAATTAATAAAAATTCCTTATTGGTACTTAAGGGTTGCGGCAAAACATATTATTATTAGAAATATTAAATTATCTAATTTAATTAAATCAATATTTCAATTTAAGGCAATATTTTTAATACTAAAAGGAACGCGAATAGAAGAAAAGATTTTAATAATACTTGAGACAATTTTAAATGTAATATGGTATTCAGTAATTTTAACTTTGAAGCCAAAAAAATGACCAACAAAAATAAAAAAGATTATTTATCTGACGTATGTTTTTTAGTTTCTTCTAGCGTTAAAAAGTCCTACCAAAACCTTGCTAAAAAATATGCTGCCATTGAACCTCCTACATGGGCGCTTCTTCTCGCTGAATCATGTAGATCTGTTGGTTTTAAAGTAAGTATAATCGATGCTAATGCTGAAGGCTTATCTAACGAGCAGATTTTAAAAAGAATAACTGATTTAAATCCTAAAATAGTTTGTTTTGTTGTATACGGTCAAAATGTAAATGCCGGTACAGCAAATATGAGTGGAGCCGTAGATACCAATCATTTTTTGAAAAATTCTAAAAATTATTTTACTACAGCTTTCATTGGATCGCACGCTCAAGCTCTACCAGTAGAAACTTTAAAAAAAGAAAAAGAAATCGATATTGTATTTACAAATGAAGGCGTGTATGCACTTAGAAATTTATTAAAATTAGATAATTTTTCAGCAGAAAATTTAAAAAATATAAAAGGCATAGCATTTAGATTGGAAAATGATGTTAAAATAAATCCACCTGAAAAGGTCGTTCCTACTGAAAGAATGGATTTTGACCTTCCTGGCTATGCTTGGGATTTATTACCATTTAAAAACAAACCTTTAGATTTATATAGATCTCCGATGTGGCATGCCGAATATGATTTTGAAAAAAGATCTCCGTACGCAAGTCTACAAACTAGTCTAGGGTGTGTTTTTAAATGCGACTTCTGCATGATTAATTTAATTAACCGTAATGATACTGAGGAAATAGGAGTTGCTAGTAAATATAGCAATATGAGATTTTGGTCTCCTGACTTTATTATAAAAGAGTTTGATAAATTAATATCAATGGGCGTTCAAACAATCAGAATAGTTGATGAAATGTTTTTACTTAATCCAAAATATTATATTCCTCTGTGTGAAAAATTAGCCGAAAGAAATAAGGATGACAAATTAAGAATATGGGCTTACAGCAGGATAGATACAATTAAGAAGCAAGAGGTTCTTAAACTAGTTAGAAAAGCTGGAATAAAATGGTTGTGCTTGGGAATTGAAAGTGGAGACAAATCTGTTCGATTGGAAGTTACAAAAGGAAAATTTGAGGATGTTGACGTTAAAGATGTTATACAAAAAGTACATGAAGCAGATATTGATATTATAGCAAATTATATTTTTGGTTTACCTGGAGATGATAAAGAAAAAATGAAAAAAACTTTTGATTTAAGCTTAGATTTATGCACAGCAGGGTGGAATACTTATGCCGCTATGGCATTACCAGGAAGTCAATTATATAAAAATGCTGTAGAAAATAAATATAAACTTCCTGATAGTTATGAAGGTTATTCTTTTCATTCTTTTGAAACGCAACCACTACCTACAAAATCACTAAAACCTGAGGAAATATTAGAATATAGAGATAAATCCTTTAAAAATTATCATACAAATGAAAAGTTTTTAGAAAAAATTGAAAAAAAATTTGGAAAAAAAGCTGTAGACAATATAAAAGATATGACAAAAGTAACGCTTAAAAGGAAAATTTTTGGTGACACCTTATGATAAAAGTTAATGATTTAGAAAATTTAGCAAAAAAATATAGAAGGGATTTATTTGAGAAATTTCTCTTAATCAAACAAGGGCACCCTGGATCTATTTTCTCAATGATGGAAATAGTGGTCACTCTATATCATTGTGGGTTTGTTAGATTTGACGAAAAGAAAAAATTATTTTTGGACAGGGTATTAATTAGCAAAGGACATGCTACTGCAGCACTTTACCCAATACTAAAAGACTTTGGCGTTTTGCCAACAAAAGAATGGGATAACTGGGGAAAAACTAATTCCTTACTAAGGGTATTTGGCAACACATCAATTCCAGGAATTGACATCACATCTGGTTCATTGGGGCATTGTGTTGGTGCTGGTGCTGGCATGGCTTTAAGTTATAAAAAATCAGGTTTAGATAAAAAAGTTTATGTTGTTATAAGTGAAGGAGAATTATACGAAGGCTCAACTTGGGAGGGGCTATTGTTTGCTAAACATTATGGTTTAGATAATTTAAAAATAATAATAGATATTAATTCACTTATAATCCTTGGTAAAACAAGTGAATGTCTGAACCTAGATCCTATTAAAGATAAAATCTCAGGACTTGGGATAGATACCTTTGAAAGTAACGGACATGATTTTAAAGATCTCATATCAATTTTTCAAAAATGTGAAAAAACTAATAAAATTAATTGCATTTTAGCAAATACAATTAAAGGAAAAGGATCTTCAGTAATGGAAAATAAAAAGAATTGGCACTATTGGAATGAAATGAATGACGATGAAATTAAAATAACAAGAAATGAGTTGACCTAAATGTTGCAAAGAGATGCATTTATTGCCGAAATAACAAAAAGAATTAGTAAAGATAAAAATATCTTCTTTTTAAGTGCAGACTTTGGTGCAGCTGCTCTAGATGAACTAAGAGAAAAATTTCCAGACAATTTTATTCACTGTGGTATATCCGAGCAAGCAATGTTAGACGTTGCATCTGGACTAGCCCTCGAAGGAAAGAAAGTTTTTGTATATGCAATGGCACCCTTCCTTTCTTTAAGAGCTATAGAGCAGACAAAATGTGGTGCAGGATTAATGAATCTGCCAATATGTCTAATATCTGTAGGTATTGGGCTTGGTTATGCTGATGCTGGACCCACACATTACTCGACTGAAGATTTTGCGTGTTTTAGAGCAATTGTAGGATCATCCATATATACACCTGCTGATGTTGCTACAACGAAGCTAATAGTAAATGATATGCTTGATCATCCAAAGTTTAGTTACATCAGACTAGACAGAAATGTTTTGCCAGATATATCTCCTCAAATAAATTCCAATGATTACCAAAAAGGATTTAAAGTATATGGAAAAGAAGATAAAAAAAAAATAGCACTTATATCCCATGGAAAAATGCTACATTCTTGTTTAGAATTGTACAACAAGGACAAAGAAAATTTTATTTGTGTAGATATTTTTAGATCTAAACCTTTCCCAACCGAGCTACCAAAAGAAATTTCTCTATGCAAAGGTATGGTAGTTGTAGATGAGCAATCACCTTCAGGCAATCTTTCATCATGTATTTTTGAAGGTTTTAGTGCTCAAAATTATTTTCCAAAAATTGTTTCAAAATCTTTACCAGAAAAATATATTTTTGAAAATGGCGGAAGAAGTTATCTTTTGAAAAGATTTGGCCTGTCAAACGAAGACATTATATCAGCAACTAAACAAATCATTGATTAAAAAAAATTTTAAAGTATTATCAAATTTCAATAATATCTTTGGCGGGGTAGCTCAGTTGGTTAGAGCGCAGGACTCATAAGCCTGAGGTCAGTGGTTCGATCCCACTTCCCGCTACCAATAAAATAAGTCCTTGAGGTTTTGTTATTTAAAATTATTTATAAATTTTGCTCTTGTCAAAAAAGAAAATAGGCCAACTAAGTGGTTTTGAATATTTATTAAACCAATACGACATATACCTTTCTGCTAAAAATCCATAAATTCTTGTATTGCCGTATCCATGTAAGTCAAAACCATAAACTTTTTCACACCTTTCTAGCCATGAAAAAACAGATTGAAAATACGCATTCATTAATTTTTTTGATCTGCAAATAAACATATTCTGCCTATTGTAGAATCCCTTAGATGAAGTAAAATTTCTAAAATCTTCTTTCTCAGTATCGTCTAGTAAATTTATTGCTTTATCTAAATTTCCAATGCCATGAAAAACTTCAAAATTTAATCTAATATTCTGATTCCTTTTTAAAAAAGCTAAAGGATTTCGTAACAATACTTTATAGCCACGCTTAATGATTTTACTTAACTTCCATTTATTTATATAGATATTTTCTCCTAGAATGATGTCGTAGTTTTTCCATTTATCATGTGTATTTTTTAAAATAAATGAATTAAAATTATTTTTATTAACAATTTTAGTTATATCATCAGATTTAAATTGATTGGTATTGCTCCAATGATGTCTATAACCGCAAAATCCAACCCATGTATTATCTATCATTTTAGGTAACATATTTTTCCAAAACCAATAATAAAAAGTATGCTCACCATAGTATCTATTTTTACTTGAAATATTATCACCAGATTTATCAGTTACCCATTCAGAAGAAAAAGCACTACTTCCCAAGCCTACAGGTGTATAATTAAGTTGCTTAATATCTTCTAATAAAAAATCATTTAAACACATACAGTACATTTTTATTGTCATGGTTATTTTCTTATAAATTAATATGAATTTACTTTTTTTTATTTAGAAAGCTTCTTAAATAACTGGAATAATTACAATTCCCATAAAACTTTATTGCTTTTCTTATGCTGTTATTATTGATCCATTTATAATTATAAGCAATCTCTTCTAAACATGCTATTTTAAAACCTTGTCTATTCTCTAAGTTAGAAACAAAATCAGAAGTTTTGTAAAAATCTTCAATAGAACCTGTGTCTAACCATGCTCCACCTCGTCCTAAAAATTCAGCATTTAATTTATTTTTTTTTCTATACTTGTTTAAAAGATCAACAATTTCTAATTCTTTTCTTTTTGATGGCTTCAAATTTTTACAATATTCAACAACTTTATTGTCAAAAAAGTACAATCCTGTTACAACATCTTTAGAAAAGGGTTTCTTTGGTTTTTCAACAATTTTAATTATTTTATTTTTTTTATTTACTTTAGCAACGGCATAAGCAGATGGATCTCTTACAGTATGTAAAAAAACAGTAGCACCACTTTTTAATTTAATACATTTTTTTAATATTGGCGTTAAAGCTTGACCATAAAAAAAATTATCACCTAAAATTAGAGAAACACTACCTTTCCCTATAAATTTTTCTCCAATGTTAAATGCATCCGGCAGACCTTTTGGATATGCTTGCTCAGCATATGTAATCTTAACACCGAAGTTATTTTTCCTAGGTAAGATCTTTTCAAATTGTGAAACTTTCCCTTTATTTACTATAATAAGAATATCTCTTATTCCAGCCAACATAAGTATTGATAAAGGATAAAAAATTAACGGCTTATCATATACGGGTAGCAACTGTTTATTTACCGCTTTCGTTAAAGGGCTCATTCTTTTTCCAAGACCACCAGCTAAAATAATGCCTTTTTTAATCATTTATTTTTCTAAACCTAATCTTTTATCATAAAGTTTTTTTGATACGCTCATAAAAAATTTTTTATTACTTAAATACCAACTAAAAGTATCATTCAAACCCTCATTTAATTCAATTTTTGATTTCCATTTTAAGTTTTTGTTTATCTTTTCAGAATCAAGTGCATATCTTAAATCGTGGCCCGGTCTATCTTTTACAAATTTAATTTTTACATTTCCACCAACTCGAAATGATTTTTTTTTAGAAATATTTATTAACTTTTTAGCTATATCAATATTTTTAATATTTTTATTTGTACCGACATTATAGCTTTCACCAAACTTCCCTTTGAAAAAAATCTTTAGTAATGCATCACAGTGGTCATTAACATGTATCCATTCTCTAGAATTAATGCCTTTTCCATAGATTGGAAGAGATTTGTTATTTAAAATATTATAAATAAGTTTTGGAATAAGTTTTTCTGGAAATTGATTTGGTCCATAATTGTTGCAACAATTGGATATCACGGCTGGTACTTTGTAGGTTCTTACGTAAGATTTAATTAAATGATCAGCGCTAGCCTTAGAAGCTGAATATGGAGAGCTTGGTGAATAAGGGTATTTTTCGTTAGATCTTAATTTGCTATTAATGTCTCCATAAACTTCATCGGTGGACACATGAACCAACTTTATTTTTTTGCTAGAAACTTTTAAATATTTCCTAATTACATTTAATAAATTATAAACACCAAGAATATTAGATTTGATAAAATTTTCAGGATTATCAATCGATCTATCTACATGCGTTTCTGCCGCAAGATTAAATATTCCATCTGGTTTATGGCGATTCATTATTTTAAATAATTTTTTTTCACTATTAATGTCTAGTTTGTAAAATTTATAATTTCTTTTTTTTTGAATGTTTTTCAAATTATATGGATTGGCCGAATAGCTTAAGTTATCAACATTAATTACAAAGTAATTTTTTTTAAGTAAATATTTAACTAAATTACTTCCGATAAACCCCGATCCACCAGTAACAATAAATTTTTTCATATTTTTTTTTAAAATGGTATGATCTATTTAATAGTAATATTAAATAATTACAGTATAAAATCAATTATGTTAAAATAATGTCAATAAACGATATAACAGTAGTAATTACTTCATTTAAAAGTGACGAGAAGATTATTGATTGTCTAAATTCGATAGACAATCAATGTAAAGTTATTTTAGTAGAAAACTCAAGTGATTTAAAAATTAAAGAGAAAATTGAAAAGCAATTTCAAAACGTTAATTGTATTTTGTCAGGTGAAAACCTTGGTTATGGGAAGGCTAACAATATTGGATTGAAAAAAGTGAAATCTAAATATGCTTTAATTTTAAATCCAGATGCTTCGCTAAACAAAGATACGTTAACAAGTTTTTTAAAGTTGGCAGAAAAATTTCCTAAATTCAGCATTATTGCTCCTTATAAACAAGAGTATAAACAAAAGGTTTTTGATTTGGAAAAAACTAACTTAGTAAAAGTAAAAAATGTTAAAGGATTTGCAATGTTTTTAAATTTAAAAGAATTTGAAAGTATTGGTTATTTTGATGAGAATTTTTTTATTTATTTTGAAGAAATTGATTTATGTAAAAGATTAACAAATTCTAATAAAGAAATTTACCTATCTAGCTCAATAGTTGTTAATCATGATGGAGGACAATCTCACAATAAATCAATTAATACAGAAATGGAACTTTCTAGAAATTGGCATTGGATGTGGTCAACTTTTTATTACCATAAAAAGCATAGAGGTTTTTTAGTTTCTTTTTTTATTATTTTACCCAAATTAATTTCTGCTATTTTGAAAATGATTTTACATTTGATCTTCAGCAATAAAGAAAAAAAGAAAATTTACTACCAGAGATATTCAGGAATAATTAACTCACTAATGGGAAGAAAATCTTGGTATCGTCCAAAAATTTAAAACTTTATATTTAATCATTGATTTATAAAAATTAAAAATATACATAAACTACATGCAAAAAAAATCTCTAAATGTTTTAGTTACTGGAGCGGCCGGTTTCCTTGGATCTCACTTATCTGAAAAATTGGCAAAAATGAATCATAATGTGGTAGGAGTTGATAATATGATGGGCGGTTATCCTGATAACGTGCCTAAAAATATAAAATTTTTTAATTTTGATTGTTGTGATTTAAAAAAAATGAATGAAGTAATGAAGGGAGTGGATGTTGTTTACCATTGCGCGGCAACCGCTCATGAAGGTTTATCAGTTTTTTCACCTTACGAAATTGGAAAGAATAATTTTCTAGCTTCTTCTGCTGTTTTTTCAGCTGCAATAGCAAAGAAAGTTAAAAGAATTATTTTTTGTTCATCCATGGCTAGATATGGAAAACAAAAAACACCTTTTAATGAAAGCATGACACCTAAACCAGTTGATCCTTATGGCATAGCTAAAGTTGCCAGTGAGGAGTTGTTAAAAACTTTATGTGAACTTAATGATATAGAGTGGGTAATAGCAGTGCCGCATAATATTATTGGTTCTAGACAAAAGTATGACGATCCATTTAGAAATGTAGTTTCTATTATGTTAAATAGAATTTTACAAAACCAAGCACCAATTATTTATGGAGATGGTGAACAAAAAAGATGCTTTTCTTATATAGATGATTGTCTAAGTTGCTTAGTTCCAATGCTGGATCAAAAAAATTTAAACAAGGAAATAATTAACATTGGACCTGACGAAGAGTTTGTAACCATAAATAAATTGTCAGAAATCTGTGCAAATGTATCGGGTAGTAATTTGTCTCCCATTTATAAAAAAGATCGACCAAAAGAAGTCAAACATGCAACATGTTCCGCAGACAAAGCGCGCAAACTTTTAAATTATAAAACACAAACAGATCTTAAAACTGGAGTCGAAAAAACTTATGAATATATTAAAAAAAGAGGAGCCAAACCGTTTAATTATCATATAGAAATTGAGATCAAGAATGATTTAACGCCTGAAACCTGGACGAAAAAAGAAATTTAATGCCCGGGAAAATCCATTAAGCTAAAAGTTTTATAACCTTTATTTTCTAATAACGTTTTTCCTCCTAAATCAAAAAGATTTATTGCAAAAACAAAGCCTAAAACTTTCCCTCCTGATTTTTCAACAAGTTTTGCTGCCGCTTCAGCAGTTCCTCCTGTAGCTATCAAATCATCAACTATAATTATCTTTTCGCCGTTTTGTATCGAGTCTTTATGTATTTCTAAAGTAGATTTTCCATATTCCAGCTCAAAGTCGACTGAATATTTTTCAGCAGGCAGTTTATTTTTTTTACGCATTAAAATATTTGGTTTTGACAAATTGTAGGAAAGTGGAGAAGCAAATATAAAACCTCTTGATTCTATTGCAGCTATTTTATCGCAATTTAATTTAATAATTATTTGTGACATTAGATCTACACATTCTTTAAAAGCATCTTTATCTTTTATTAGTGTAGTTATATCTCTAAACAGAATACCTTTTTTAGGGTAATCATGAATTGATCGAATATATTTTTTTAAATTCATTTTTTACTTCAAAGTTAATTAAAAAGAACATATTAATTATAATAAAACATGACAAAAAACAAACTAGCAATAATTGGTGGAAGTGGACTTTATGAAATAGAAGGCTTGGAAAAGCCCCAATGGAAATCATTAACAACTCCCTGGGGAAAACCTTCAGACGAAATACTAAATTTTATATATAAAGGGAAGGAAGTTTGTTTTTTACCACGTCATGCCAGGGGTCATAAAATTTCTCCATCTAATATTAATTTTAGAGCTAATATAGATGCTTTAAAACAACTGGGTGTTACTGATATTATTTCCGTTTCTGCAGTAGGTTCATTAAAAGAAGACTTGCCCCCAGGAAAATTTGTAATAGTTGATCAATTTATAGATAGAACTTTTGCAAGAATTAAAACTTTTTTTGATGAAGACATTGTTGCTCATGTTTCAATGGCACACCCAACATCAAATGGCTTAATGAATGCTTGCGAAGAAGCTATAAAAAAAGAAAAAATAGATTATCAAAGAGGAGGCACATATGTTGTTATGGAAGGACCTCAATTTTCAACATTAGCTGAATCTAATTTATATAGATCGTGGAATGCTGATGTTATTGGAATGACCAATATGCCTGAAGCAAAATTAGCTAGAGAAGCTGAAATTAGATATGCATCTGTCTCTATGGTTACTGATTATGATTGCTGGCATCCAGATCATGAAAATGTTGATGTTCAAGCAGTTATAAAAGTTTTATTAGCTAATGCTGCTAAAGCCAAAAGTATGGTTAAAAATATTATAGAAAACTTTGAAGTTTATATAGATTCAAAAGATCCTACAAATAATTGCTTAGATGTTGCAATTATTACTGCCCCAGAAAAAAGAACTAAAAAAACAATTGATAAATTGAAAACTGTTGCACGTAGAGTTTTGAACAAATGAAAATAGAAGGAAAAGAATATCGTACAATTTGGTTTGATGAAGAAAATCAAGTTGTAAAAATCATAGACCAAACAAAACTTCCACATCAATTTATAATTAAAGATCTCAAAACAATAAAAGATGCAATTAATGCTATTAAAATTATGGAGGTTAGGGGAGCTCCATTAATAGGTGGAACAGCTGCTTATGGAATTGTTTTAGCTATTATGGAAAAAAATGATCCTAATTTTATTAAACAAAGATCACAAGATTTAATTCAATCAAGACCAACTGCAATAAATTTGAAGTGGGCTGTAGATCGAATGATGAAGAAATTATCAGGAGTTAATAATAACGAGTTATTAAAAGTAGCATTAGCTGAAGCTAAGGAAATTTGTGATGAAGATGTTAAGTTTAGTGAAAGCATTGGATTAAATGGATTAAAAATTATTGAAGAAATTTATAGTAAAAAGAAAGATACAGTAAATATTTTAACCCATTGCAATGCAGGATGGCTTGCAACAATTAATTGGGGCACAGCAACTTCTCCTATTTATCATGCGCATAAAAAAGGAATTCCAGTTCATGTGTGGGTCGACGAAACTAGACCAAGAAACCAAGGTGCAAACTTAACTTCTTACGAATTAAATGAAGAAGAAGTTCCTAATACTATTATCGCAGACAATACAGGAGGAATATTGATGCAAAGAGGTGAGGTTGATATGTGTATAGTTGGAACTGATAGAACTTTATCGACAGGAGATGTTTGCAATAAAATTGGAACTTACCTAAAAGCATTAGCTGCACAAGATAATAATGTTCCTTTTTATGTAGCTTTACCAAGCTCGACAATAGACTGGGATATAAAGAATTTTAAAGATATCCCTATTGAAGAAAGAAGCTCAGAAGAATTAACTCATGTTGAGGGACTAGATAAAGACAATAAGCTTCAAAAAATATTAATTTATCCACAGAAAAGTAAAGCGAAGAATCTAGCTTTTGACGTAACACCTGCTAAATATGTAACTGGTTTGATAACTGAAAAAGGTGTTTGTGAAGCATCAGAAAAAGGATTGAAAGGATTATTTAAATGAAAAAATTATTATTAATATTAATTACAATTTTTATAAC
>Ga0209089_10001518_pt1 | contig 21283 bp, 47 predicted proteins | sample ArcticOcean_MG_C_FD_187431 | JGI IMG/M metagenome (GOLD analysis project Ga0209089, IMG submission 187431) | Marine microbial communities from western Arctic Ocean - ArcticOcean_MG_CB2_150 (SPAdes) (version 2) | ecosystem: Environmental > Aquatic > Marine > Oceanic | place: Arctic Ocean: Canada... | reverse complement strand
GGATATATCCCTAATGGGATGTGTATAAGGATATGGTACTGGCTGAAATACTGATGGATACTTTTCTCTATATATGTCAGATACATTTGTTGCTATGTATTCTTTGCGCCCCACCAATTGGTCTATCTTATTTTGAAGTTTCAATACTTTAGAATTTAAGCAACTATCGTCAGGTAGGCTATCGTCAATCATTTGGTCTATTCTATTTTGAAGTTTCTGTATAGTATCTAAGGCTTCTCCCAATTCTAAGTCTAGTTCTGCATTGACTTGTTCAAGTAAACGTACCTGATTCTGACAACCTATTAAGCTATCTACCATTGCGACTCTCCTTATATGCCATCCATGAATCATTAAACTCTATAGCGTTACGCTTATCCTCGTAGTGTTTCTGCATATGGTATCTATAGAAATCTTCCAAGTCCATGTCTGCCATCTTGTCTAGCTGGTATTCTATAACATCGTCAATCATCTTGTATATAGAATCGGCGTAAGGTATATCTTCTGTACTCTCCCACTGTTGGTTATACCTTAACCTAACATACTCTAAAGAATTATCCTTACCTTCTTCTGGACTGATATGTGAATACGGTACTCCCATTATTTCAATACCTCTACGTTTCTTAGATAGAACGCCAGTTCTTTTAACAGTTTCTTTTTAGCCTTACTCTTAAACCCATACATCCTAAGGACTCTAGCTGGACTACCTGGCTTACCCTTACCCTGACGATATAGATGATTATATACCTCGTCGTATACTTGGTTGCCCAAGAGATTTAACGTGGTATATAAGTCTCTAGTTATCGTCGCTGATAGTTTGTTTACTTGCATCGCGTATCCTCTTTCGCTGTATCTCTATGATTACTTCTAAGGCTTTACGGTTATTCTTTTGGTGGCGTTTATACCAAGCCTTGCGCCGTTTCTGTTCACGCCTGTCTCCCTTCAACATTGTAACGTACCCCATATATATTTAGTTTGGTAACAGTCTTTAGGTTTACCATTCGATGAGCTTTAATCTGCATATCGTATACAGGAAGTAAATCTCTTTCAATAGGATTATACTTCAACCCCTTACCTAATACTCCTTTACTAACAGCTAGTCTACAGTTAGTGATACGAGCAGTGCCATCTTTCTTTATATGTTCTACGGTAAATATCTTACCGTTACTACTACGCATAACATTCTCAGCTTCCCAAAGTTTGCAAGTGGTGTTAATTATGTTTTTCAAAGTTTCTATTCTCCTCTATTTTATCTGCCATTTCTTGTGTAATGTATTTCTCTCTATTGATAGTATCCAGTATACTAGCCATATCGAACAGATGCTTTTTAGCATTGGTACTAGCTTCACTATAGAACTCATTAGAACCCAATACTCCTAAGGTGATTCGGACTACAGCATCCCAACTAGGCGTTACATCTATTTTGTGTACAGTCACTATTCATTCTCCTTTGCCATAGTATTCTTATGTAGTTTATCAGTACAGCCCCAACAAAGCAATACCATCTTGCCATCGAGACTAGCCCAAGTAAAGTCTTTGGGTATATCCTTATACCCACAGATACAAACGACTGGAGTATTCTGGTCTGTTGCTTTTTTCTTAGTCAAATCGTGCATCTTCAAAAATACAGTTGTCTTTACATCGCCCACAGAATCCTGATGGCCCACCATACTTTATAGTAGACTCATCTAACTCCCCTATTGGAGAAGCACCACAACATTGACTCACCCATTCAGGTTCACCAAGTAAAGTCTCATCGTCAGACATTTCACATAGTTCACAGGTATCTAATACTGCACCATGTATACTACAAGTACCAACGTGTTCACCATAGTATTCTTCATACTCTTTTCTATCCATATCGTACATTAGTAAATCATCCTTAAATTAGATTCTAGTATCTGCGGCTTCCGAAAAACGTGACACTTTATTTATAAACTCCATAACCGATGGGACATTCTGCCATCCCTTTACTTCTTGACCATCCTCAAAAGTATACCACACATCCCGATTAGTTGGCATACCCTCAGCCCTAGTCTCAGTTTGCCAAGCGGCTATCTCAGCACTATTAGCATCGAGAAACTCTGCGGTATCCCCAAAGTAGTTGTGGCTACTATCCCTATTAGAGCCATAGTTACCAGGGCCGAACTGTACACTAACAGTCCAGCCATTAGGAAAGTCTAACATGAAACCTGATGGGGTAGTGTGGAACATTATACTTCTCCTTTAATTTCTTTACGCCATTGAACCCAGGTTATTGCCTGTACTAATTGTGGGTTACATTCTAACACCTTAGCGGCTTTGATGTAAGCATTACTAATAGTCTTATTAGCAGTACCACTCAAACCCCGAACCAATTCTGTATAGGTACACCGTCTACCTAAGTAGATACTAATGGCGTGTCGGTCTATCGTCGGTAGATTGCTTTCACCATAAGGATTAACGATGTTGTGAAAGAACGCCGTAGTCTTTTTACCCTTGAGTATGTTAGCTATATAGTCCTCAAGGATTACTGTCTGTAATCCGAATGGTGCAGTAGGAGAATCTATAATAGCTAACGTCTTTTGATAGTTTATCTCCGTACACCAATTGGGTTTTTCAAGAGTCTCTGCAAACTCCCAGGCCATCCTCTTGTTCGTATCCCAATTGGTTTGTGGAGAAAGGGCTGATATAATACCAGCCCCCATAACTATCTTTTCATGCTTGCTCTCCAATACAGAATGACCGTAGTGGTTTAATCTGTTACCTACCACCTCAGCCCAACCGTTAGCCAGGGGATACCAAGTACCCCCCTCTACTACCGTCTCACTAGAAGCTCTCTCAAAGCAATCTAGTATATTCTGGAAACTGCCTCTCACCAATCTACGCTTAGTAGTCATGACTTCATCGTTCTTATGTCACCATCTATGTGGTCAAAGATTTCTTCAAACCCAGGATACAAAACATCCAATAGATACTTCATGTCACATATATTAGATACTTCTCTTAATGGCCCGTCTACTTCACAGAGTTTTTTAATACCGTAGTAAAGAGCCTGAGCCTGAATGAATTTGCCTCTGGGAGAGTTAGCAAACTCTTGGGTTTCTTTAAGCATATCCATGTAATTAGCCTCAACCATGTTTACTTCTTCTCCTGTAGTTGTTTCATTCGCTCGATTAGTTCTGCCTTGGATAACCTAACCTGTTTCTTTTTGCTCGTCATCTTTGAGCCTCCAAAAAATTTGATGCCCCAGGCTTGTTTGAGCCTGGGACAAAATGGTAGCACGAAATTAAAACTCTTGTCAAATTGAGCCTGGCCCCTACTATACAACATCTACTTTACTATAGGTACGCCTCATCTACATCGTCCGTATCTAATATGTGCCAATTGGGTAGATGCTTTGCCATCGCACTTTGCCATACCTCTACGTTCTTGGTTTTGTATTTAGTACCAGTAATCTTTGTCAACTCTTTAATTATCTCTTGGGCAGATAACCAAGTATACATAGGTGCTGGCCCCGTAGCCTCAATCATATATAGTCTAACCATATTAAAAAAGGGGGAGTGTCCCCACTCCCCCCTTAACCCCCTAATCGAAATAGTCTGTCCTAGTAGTATCTTCCAGAGTAGTAACTTGTTCTATTACCATATGTTCCAGTACCCCTGGTATACCCTCAGACGTTCTGTTCGCCATCTGTTCTGCTTGTTCCTTAGTGAAGAAGTAAGCTACCTTACTCTCCCTATCCAATAGATATTTTTTACCGTTGTCTGTAATTTGTGAAACCCTAAACATATGTGTTCTCCTTTACTTTAAGTTCCTCTATTATACTCTCTAGTTCTTCTACCTTATCTCTAGTAGTATTTAACTGCAAGGTTAGATTACTATTAACAGACCTGAGTATTCGTACTGACTCACATAGGTTAAGGTAATCCTCAAACAGTACTAACGTTACATCCTTCGCTTCCATATCTGGTATCTCATTAATCATTAAAGTCATACTATTGGCCTTGTTCCTTTAGAGATTCTTTCTCATCTTGACAAGTGTCACAATCACACTCCTCATCGAAATCATGTTCCTCATCGTAGTCGCAAGCCCATTCATCATTCTCCCCATCCCCTTCCATGTTATACACGCTTTCTTTAATACAGTTATCGCAAGTACCCCCATTCTCACAGAACCCATCCTCTATAAGACAGATACTATTCTTACCGCATAGTGGACAATCATGACCATAGTCTATATCGTGCATTAATTAATCTCCTTAGTCATATCTATCTTAGCCATAGCACTGCGTCCAAAGAGTGTAGCTATTTTCTTGTTCCACTCCTGTTGAGCTACCCAATCCTCATAGTTTAATCCTCTTAGGTGAGCAGTGGGAATCTGCCAAGCATCCCCATAGGGAATCCACTCCAGTGTGAATGGTTTTTCTTTCACTACATGGTACATGGCTTGCCCATCACCAGCAGGAAACTTCATAACACTATCCCCAAAGGCTTCTACATCAGCATACTCCTTATCCCCACAGATAGTATAGGTAGGGCAGTCACAACCTGGGCCACCTCGATAAGTCATTAAGTCCCAATGTCCCTTAGCTGGATTCTTTAATAGTCTTGCCATTAGTTTTCTAACTCCAAATCAAATGTATACTGATACGTCGGATGAGTAATTACACCATCAAATACTTCATGGGCTTTCTCCTGAGCTAGAGTAAAGCCCACCGCTACATCTTCCTCTGCATACTTATCCTCTAATGAGAAACTTACTTCAATAGGGAAATACATATGTGTTACTAATACTCCCCAGGTCTGAGTAACTATGTGATTGTTCTTTACCACAGTCTTATCACCTCTAACTTTGTGTCCCACCCATTGGACACTTAGTCTTACCTAAAGCCCAATCGTCCATCTGTCCTAGTTCTATACGCAATCTCCCATTCAATTCTCGTTGTTCTATTGAGGCTTTTCTTAATAGACTATTCTCTATCGCAAGCCTTCGGACTTCTTCCCTGGAATCGTGGAGTAGTGTTCTAAGTTCTTCTACAAAATTGATTTGCATCTATCCCCCAAATAAGTATAAAGATTTTTTAAGAGTCTTGTGGTTATCGTCTTGAGTATTCTGCCAGAGGCTAACAACAGTCTTGGTATCCAAGTCTGCTACTACACTAATACCTGTATCCATATTACGAATAAGGACACGACGAGTACCCTTCATAGTATGGTACTCAATCAGTGTCCCCTTCTCCAATAGTTCTATAACCCTATTCACTATAGATACAGAGGAGAGATACCCTATCTCCCTCTCGATAGAACGGTGAATGAAGTGGGGAGCAAAGTCCCATCGCTTAACTCCCTTAACCTCATTTAGTAATAAACGCCTAAAGCTCGGCGCAATAGCCGTATGGTGGATACGGATGCCTTGGACGGGTTTCACTAATTCATCCCTATAGTCAGGGCCATACCACTCTCGTCCATTAAATACTCAACTGTATTGAGCCATCTGTGGGCATTACTTTCTTCCCTTAACCCAGCAAACATATGGTGGTTTTTAGGAAGATAGTGGAGTAGGCACTCATCGTCTAAATGTGATAACCATTCTTGTAAAGGTTCCACATCTGAGTCCCTTGCATCTTGTAACAGTTGTAGAAACACTGCTATCTCCAAATCATCCCGTTCACTTTCTTCGGGGTACGCATCCTGTAACATAATCTTCTCCTGTAAGTTTGGCTTGGGGGAGCCACAATCCCCTTAGTTAATCAGGTTATCCGCTTCGGTTACTGCATCCTCGATACGAGACTCCATCTCAGTCAGTTCGTTAATAGAGTCTAGGAATTGCTGAAGTTCTTCTTCGATTTCTTCAAACGCACTCTTAGCGTTGTTGACTTCTTCGATATGGTTATCCAGTTCATCTGCCTTATCGGTCATTTCGCTAGTCATTTCGTTGACCTTAGTCTGAAGTTTGCTTGCCAGGTCTGATATGGTATCGTTGTTATACAATTGTTTCTCCTCGTCTAATATATTTGGTTGACACATAATCGGTGGGAAGTTGTGGCTCCCTCTGCTGAACAGCGTAACACAATCAGGGGGAGCCTGTCAAATCAGGCTCCCCCCTATCTTGTATACCTAGGTTAGGTATATTTTCTTAGGATTATTTACACACTCCTTTCGTGCTTTCTCTACTTCTGGGCTATCGTGCCAATGCTTATCTTTACGCCATGTCTTAGGTGACACAATTTTTAATGCTTCTGTAAATTCTTTACCGTGTGGTTTACAACCCTCATGTGTATAGTGTTGTACAAGATGGGCTACCTCATGTCGGACAACTGCCTTAGCTTCCGAATCACACACCAATATCCATTGAGCTATATGTACCTCAGTACATCCAGAAGTAAACCCCGCTACCTTAATAGGGAATCCTTTGAGGGAATTATCTATCTGGAGTCGAGGCGTATAATCCTGTAACATCTTTGGTGAATTGAAGTGTTTATGTTTAGCACCCTCAAGGGTATTTCTAACACTCTCCTTATGTAACGTTTCTGTAAAGTATTTCTTGATGGCTGTTCTACTAATAGGTTTCATTGAACTCCTGAGTATGTAAATATGGGGGGAGTTTTAGCTCCCCCCAATAGTATGACAGAGTATGGGCTAGGTTGTCTAGGAGTTGAGGTCTACTTGTTTTAGACCCTCAGGAGTCTTAGCCTGTAAGTAGACTCGTACACTGGTAGCCGTCTCCATCTTAGAGTTAAACTCACCGTTAGGCCGTGGCCCCGTAGCCTTACGGTCTACACCATAGCTATCGGTGTTAAGGTACTTGTGGAACTGAGCGTAGAAACGCTGTCCAGCCTTGGTGTTGGGAATCCGCATCAGGAATGTGTTCTGTTTTTTATTATTCTTCAATGTAGTTACCTCTTTACTTAATATATTCTATGTAGATTAGGAACGCTAGGGTTACCCATACCCCTGTCATTATACCCAAGGAAGCGATGAATGTCAACCACTGTACTGTCATTAGCGGCAACACTCCAATGCTGTCTTGAAAGCCCTTGCTTTGGTGTTAGCACGTTGCCCGAATAGTGCAGTAGCAGAATCAACATGACCACGACGGTAGTCCTCTGTCTCTACTACGGCCTGCCACATAGCCCAAGGTGTGTTAGCTAGTCGAGGGTACTCATCGTTGAATACATGGAAGCGTTCTAAAGCACCAGCCCGAATTTTTTCAACCCTCTCTACTCGCTTGTCATACTCATCCCTGAGGTGCTTAGTATCATTGAGGATGGTTAGCCAAGTATCCTTGGGTACGTCATCTTCAGTAATACCATTGGACAAGGTTAATCTACGAGGGGGGGAAGCCTTGGGGTACGCGGAGTTAAGAATCTTCTGAACCTCACCATCTTCCAAGTCAAACTCGGCAAGAGTGTTCATCTGAGCCACTACCGCATCTTGAGCAGAAAGCATGGAGTTGAAGATTTGAGTATACCATTGAGTGTCAGCCTTAATCATTCTGTTATGGCTAAGGGATACACTAACCTTGGCTTGGTTAAGACCAGTGGTAAGAGTGTTCTGACACACTACCCTTACTGGTGTAAAGGCGATTGTCAAAGCACCAAGACCATCACGGTGGTCTGTAATCAAGTAGTAGAGTTTATGTTCTTCACCAGCAATAGCTGATTCACCAGCATCCAAGGTGAGGAATATCTTTTCTCCATGTCCCAAAGCACCCATAGTTTCTACGGGGTATTTCTCACTGATTGGGTCAAGGAAGTTTGCTATGTCACGCATTTGAATGGGAGTCCACTCTTTACCAACAACACTCAGAACACGATGTTGAGGGTCATCAGTAGTTGGTTCTCTCATAATAGCATTGTGGTCTGTTTGTATCTGAGTACCATCAGGTAGGCTAATGTAAGTAGGCGTGGTATAGATTTCAAAATCTATGTCTACATACTTCATCGCTTCTGATACTGTTGCATCGGTATCCATTACTGTACCAATACGATGCCATGCTGGTTGCCTTCTACCAAAGAATCGTTCACCAAATATACTAGCTGGCATACTTGCCACTCCTTTCTTTTGCTTTGCTATCGACTCCCTTGCGTGGTCTGAAGCCTCGTTGCCTGATTGCCCTGCTGGGCTGGCTGGAACTCGATGCCTGAACATCATACACCCAGCCCAAACCGCTTGTCAAGTTTGTGCCTGGGCCGTGCCTAGCCCTGCTTATTAGGCAACTCAAAGCTAGTATTGGCTACGACTTCGCGCAGATTGGATACCATATCTTCCGTTAGGATATGAATCTCTGCGGTAGCATTATCGAGGCTGATAGTTAGTTTATGAATGTCTTGAGTAATTTGTAATATACGGAAGTTTAGATACCCCAACCACAAAGATACTACGAATAAGCCACTAAACAGGAACGCTTCAAGCAGCCCCATTAGATGTACCTGTTTCGCGGCGTACTTCTTTAAGGTAATTAACTAAATCTATGAAAGGGTTAGCTATTAGAGGGGGATAATTATCGTAGTTATCTACATCCAATTGGAAAATCTCTGGCTTAACTTTATATATTTCTACTAACGCAGAGACAGCATCATTAATAAAATCCTGTAAGGGTATTTTTCCAATAGCATTTAATGCTACATCTTGTAATACTTCATCATCAGGGATTTCTATCGGGGCATCATAATCTTCTAAAGGAAAAAGTCCTACCTGTTCTGGGGCTACTGCTTGCTGTTCTTCCATTGCGCCTCCTACTTTATATCTGTTTGCTTCACTTCTTCTACAGTAGATAAGAGCTTATCTACCTGTTTATCTCTTTCATAACATTCACTATATAACGCTAAGTATAATTTACGTTTTAAACTATAGCCTACATATTCCCGTCCTACTTTACAATAGCTATGACATATCTCTCGGAGCATATAAATATCAGTATCATTTAAATGGATTACTGTACCACCCTCTATATTATCTGGGTCAGTTATCCGTAAGACTGCCATAGCTAATTTATCTATTAGGGAAACTGGGGCAGGGAGATAGGCTGATGGCATCATTGCCCTCATAGTAGTAACAGAATTTTGCATCCCATCATTCTCAAGCATCATAGTTAGACTATCATCTAAGAATAATACCTCATTACGAGACATAGAAACAGGATGTATGTCTTCTTCTAAATCTTCTTCTTCCCAATGGGCTTCCCAATTATGGTCAGACGCGAATGGTTCTTCCATAGATACCCCCTATGTTTCATCCCAAAATTTCTCTATTGAATCCTCTTTTTCTTGCTTCTGTTCTCTAATTACAGCTTTAATTTTACGGGCCTTCTCAGCAGTAGTCTCTCCGTAAAACTTTTTCTGACGTTTTAAGTCTCGTCGTTGCTGTAATTTACTATCTCTATTCTTCCAATTAGCCACTTGTACCTCCACTATTCTTATCACCTCTAAGTCTCAGAGCCTTAATCTTACACACATCACAGTCACAATCATCCATATGTTCTAAGGATTCTTCTCTATGTTCTGGCTTCTTCTCCACCTTATTAAAAAATACAATGTCCTCACCTAGAAGTTCTTTAAATTTATTTTTGTTGTTTTGCAAACCATTTCTCCTTCTTTTGTGCATCATCTAATGTTTCTAATTGATTAAGTTGTGTTTTCAACTCTAATATATTATACTGCATAACCTCAAGAATCTGAAGGATTCCACTGATGTCTTGGTTTAATGTCGTAATATGTCTCAAGTATTCTTCATTACGTGATACCAAATACTGCATTACCATACGATTTACTCTCCTATTTTTAACTCTTGGTTTTGATGACCTACCCAATCATCACCACAGAACGTCTTATCTGTACAGTTACTTGGATTTACTGGGCCATCCAGTATCTCAAAGAACTGTAGATAATACGACAGTAAGCAAATTATAATAATGAACGTAATGGGCTTTGTAATAATCACGGGCAACACCTCAAAAATTTAGTTGCTCCAAGCATAGCACAATAAAAGTAAATCGGTCAAGCTCAGTATAATACATCTATAAGGATTATTTTAACGAGGTATTTTCTATATGGTTGTTAGGAAGATTGGACGTATGCCCCCTATTTCTAAACAAGAAGTTGTTAATTATCTGGATAAAACTAGGGATATAGAAGATTATACCAGTAACAAAGTCCCTATGCAATCGGATAAATTAAAAATTAGATTGCTAAACGAGAACTATCTGGAACCGCGCTGTGCCATGTGTGGTATTACTAGATGGTTAGATGGAGAAGTCCCTTTACAATTAGACCATAAGGATGGTAATAAGGATAATAACAGTCTTAAAAACCTCCGCTTACTCTGTCCTAACTGTCACGCACTCACTCCTCAATACAGATTAAAGAATGAATTTAAAGGAGAGACTTATTCTAATAGAGACAACTCAGACGGAAACAGAGCATAGCCATAAACTTTTACGGTTACGTTGTGATTCCTGCCAACACCAATTCTCAATAGACTTAGGCATTTCCTTAGGGCGTACTAAATATTTGTGGGCAAAACTTATGAGAGAAATTATGAGCCATGCCTACAAACATACCTTAGATTAAAGAATTATATACCCACTAGTCATTGCATATACTTCCGTCTTAGATTTACTCGCATTAGGTTTAACCCACCTATCCCCCTGAGGTTCATACAGTTCTGCTGGAGAATCTGTAAAGCACACTAGGTTATAGGCGTGTCCCCCACTATAGTCAATGACTAAGGCTACTGTATTAATTCCTATCTTCCTATCGCAACGGGCTTTGAAACTAAATGCAAAGTTATCGCAATCATATGCTTCTGAAATATACTTCTTCCCATTTGTCCAGTCCCATTTAATCCAATCTTCAAATTCTTTCTTACTACAAGCCCAATACTTAGAATCTAGATTGAGCTTTTTCATTCCTGAACTAAGGAAGCCTGGAAGTGAATATGATACCCCCATCTCTATCAATTGAGTAGTTACCCACGCAGCATCTTTTGATTCCTTAGTGGTCATTATAGGAGGGTCTATATAATCCCGTCCAAATCTTTCCAATGCTTCTGTTAGCTTTCCCATATTAAGCCCCCTTTATTTTTATCAAGTCTAAGAATATTTACTGTAATCTTTTGGGTAACCATTCGTTCTTTAATGTTACTCCCCCATATAGTAATGGGAAGTTTGATATGGGTGCAAACCCATATGTCCATCTCCCACCTTGAGTTAAAGGCATCCCATATTCTTCAGCAATACTATTGTACTCTGCATCAGTTAATGTGTGGGCCGTAAGTATTTCCTTAGGAGGCCACACCCGTTTCGCTGAGGCTAGTTCCGTAGCTCTAACCCATCCGTGCCCCGTGCCTGGGGCAGTTCCTGGCAGCGGTATCCATTCACTGTATACATGGGACATTGGTATAGCTGTCGGCATAGGTGTTGGTGCGGCCCATCGCAAACATTCCCTATCGTTATTAGTAGCCCCTGCGGTAAAAAATATACCTATGCAGATTATTAATACGAATCCCCACAGACTTAATAAACGTTTCAATCTTATTCCTCACGAACATTGGTATTGATACTACCACACCTATCCCAATTAGAATAGTTAAAATAACAAGTATTGTAAAAACCATTGCACCAAATTTCCACCCAGCTTTTTTCGGGTACCCTAACTCTGTATACACTTCTTGCATTACTCCCCCTTACTTTAACTCAACAGACTGTACGTCTCCAGCCCAACTACCTTCCCAAGGCCATGCCCCATTATCATTATACGAATTTGCCTGCCATTGGTCTGTAGGTTCTACAGGTTGTAGTACCCAGGAGGTGTGGTTATACTTATAGATATAGCAATACTGCCATTGCCCCGTTCCACATTCGTAGTTTATCCATACAGGGTAGGTATCATAATACCCATCCATCCAATAATCACCTGAATAACTATGGTTACTACTACCATCTCCATGCTCTACATAGATATGTTGTGGCTCTGACCAGTTACCGTCCCAGTTCCGTCCTACCATAGTATTGGAAGAGGGGGTAGTATTGCCACTAATGATAGTATCATTACTGTCATTTACAAGAGTTTGTAATTCCCATACCTGTTCCTGAATATGCATTACTTCCATCTGTAAATCCGCTACTATCCATTGCTCTGCATACCTATCGTCATCGCTACCAGTATCAGTAGCAGCCCATTCCAACTCATCTAAACGCCACCCAAGTTCTTCTTTAACATTATGTATTAACTCCTCTAACCATGTGGTATCCGTTGTATCATTGGATACAGTAGGAATTTCCATATGCTCTAATTCCCATTGAATATCATCAATCCTGTCCCAGAGGTCAGAATCATCGTAAGACTGCCCTGGTGTGGCTTGTAGCACCGCTATAGCCGTCTTCAGTGCTGCTATGTCAGAACGTAGGGAGGCATCATTAAATGGGTTCTCTACTTTTTGTACTGTAGCCCCACCACTAGTTGTAGTAGGCAAAGAATTTACTTGTCGTTCTACTGTAGATATACGGCTACGTAAATCAGAATCATCATAACGTACACTATTCCCAGAACCAGAGCTTCTTTCTAATGAAGTAACATCAGATTTGACTGTTCTCATATCCCCCTTAATTGAATCTATAGAGGAGCGTAAGGTAGAAAGAGTTCCCTCTACGGTAGCAATACGTACTACTAACGGGCCTAAATCTACAGAACCATCATCGGAAGTCATATCCATACTGGACATGGCTGTTAATTGCCCAGATATTTCTGCTACCTGTGCTTGTAGGTCTGAAGTATCTCCCACCTCAATGTTTTCAACCTCTATATTTAATTCAGCGAGGTCTAGAGCTAATCTCTGTAGTTTAGTAGACATATCAGAATCATTATATGGCTCTGGAATATATAGGGTGTCAACGGAATCCTCTATATTATCAACCGCACTCCACAGTAAAGCATCATCATAGGCACTGGGAATAGACCTGAACCAATCAGCTACCTCTGCATTAACTTCAGCTTGATGTGCTACATCTTCTTTGATGTTTGTTACATCTGTTTTAAAATTAATCCCGAAGGTTATGCCACCTATCAGTATACCAGCTATAGGAATTATTGCAGTTCCTATCCCAATTACTTTAGTTATATTCATTTGTAGTTCCTCTTAGTACGTAGGGATGTTCCTACCCTTTACAAAACTAAGAACCATATACCAATGGCTACTACTACATCCGCTGTTGCTGCTATGTACATGCCAACCAACATCAACTTTTCAGCTCTAGTCATTTTCTCATACCTCTTAATGTAATGGACAAACCTGAGTGAACGTGCCTACTGAACTGTCCCCTACTACAGGAAGGATGATACTTCCAACGACTAGTATTACTACCGCTAACCCTAAACTAGCTAACGTAAATTTTTTTAACAAAACTTGTTAGCCATAAAATTGCGCTTCTGTTATATTTATAAAATGGGACTTTTCTTCATATAGTGTAGTAACCTTTCCTTGTTCTCTTGCAGTTCTCAAGAACCAACTATCTACAGCGTCGGAAATAGACGCACCATCTGTACTATAATATGTCCCATCATTGGGATTAATTGCTTGTATATCCCACCGTGTATAAGTAGTTCCTCTCTCTTGTGAGGAGCGAAAGGTTACGTGCCACGCATGTTTCATAATTTCAATCATCGACATTCTATCTTTATTAGTTACTGTATAACCCACTATGCTTTCCTCATCTGCAACCCATACTTTGTAATCAATGCAACAGCGTCATCAATCTCTGTTTCCAGTTCATTAATGTAACGTTGAAGTCCTTCAGTTTCTTCTGCATCCTGCAATTCAATAGCTAAATTCAAGGCTTCAATAGTTTTATTAGATTCTTCTAAGACACCCTCTAATACTTTTACATGCCCTTGTGAAGCACTTAATTTATCTTGTAGAATAGCAGACTTCTTCATCCACAAACTGGATTGGTCAACACTATCTTTTAATCGTCGGTTAAGTCCCAATACTTTCTGTTGGGACTCAGACAACTCTCTTTGTAGTTTCAACGTCATGTCAGGCTTTACCACAACTTCCTGTTTGTGTACTGTTTCAACTTTAAGTAATGTTACCAGCAATTGTCGTATTGTTTTTAACATATTATTCCTCATTTGGGTCACGATATTTTACTTCTTTATTATACTTGGCATACAAATACTGTTGTGCTTCATGTATAGACTCAAATAGTTCATGACTAGCGTGTGTATCATTACTACCCTGCATACATATTAAAGTGTGTGTTGGTAAGTATTTATGTATATGTAGTTTCTCATCTGGTAAAGTACATGCCCAACACGTTAAATTATTATCCCACAAAAAAACTAAGCTTTCCATACTACCCTCCTCTTAACTGAAATACCCCCCAATTCTCATAAGGTTGGGGGGGCATTCAGAGATGAAGACCACCTCCTTTAATCGGGAATTACAAGGTCATCCAAAAACTTTATCACAGCTTTATCAAATTCCTTAACTTCCTTTAAAAGGGCTTCCTTAGTCTTCTCATCTACTTTCTGAGTTTTAGCTATTTTTGTAATAGCCATTCCAATATCCATAGCTTCATAAACTATAGACTTAGCATTAGCTTTAACACTCTTATTCAAAGTGAAAAAAGCAATTGCCAAACTAATTCCTTTCGCTAACATTAGTCCCACCTCCTGATAGTAGAGTTGTCTTGGTTTCGTTTTTGACTAAACCCACCTCCAATGCTGTTTTCATACGGCCTTTCACCACATCTGCCCCACACTTCGGGCAACTAATCATATGGCTTCGCCACCTTTCTCTGCAAGTACCACACTCAAATTCTATAATACCCATAGATTACTCTCCTTTCCAATCTAATTTAGGCTCATCATTCGGGCCACTCTCCCATAAGATGTCAATCTCCTTGACCGAATTAGCGACATAATACCCTAGCATATAAGCTGCTTGGGCTAAAGTCTTAGCATCAGAGCGAGGGTCTTCATTTACAGCGTGAAATAGCAAGTACAAAGCCCCGTCAATGCCAGGAGCTTTTAGTAAGTCCTGATAACGTTCTTCTATCATTGAATCGTCCTTATCCCCTAGAGCCGTTTTAAGCAAACTAGCCCCAAGATACAATTCAGTATTCGATTTATTCATATGATATGTTTTTTTATAAAATTTAGTCGAAGCATTCCTGCCACACACAAACTAAAAATTATACCCCCTAAGATTATTATACCAATATTTATATCTGTGTACCGCCCTGCAAATACTAATGCCATATCTTCAAAGAAATGGAGAGTACCTACTAATAGCGATAAGAAACCAAACTTAGCTACGCCATGACTATGAAATAATCCCATCTATTGTCTCCTTATCCTTCACTATATTGTACTAGATATTTCCAACTTACTGGAAATAGTGTAGCACATATCTCATCAATTTGTCTAGCTATTTCTTGGGTTTCTTCTTGTGCATCTTCATGCAGCCGTAAATTACATACCCTAGCAAATGCCATTAGAGAGCCAGTCCAGTACCATTCAGTGTACATAGACAAGGGTAACACCATTCTCGCTTGTTCAGGAGCTACGCCCATCTCTAGAAGTTCTTGATACAAATGCTTACATTCGATAGCAGTCTGAATTACTTGTTTCTCTATAGGTAAAGGTAAGTCTAGTACCCCAGAAGAACCTTGTTTAGCGTTCTTTGGTTTACCTCTCCATTTCACAGGGCCATAAAATTTGGGTTCTTCCGATACATAACGCCTACTAACCTCATTCCACACCAATCCAATTTGATGTTTGACCAGTTGTCGGGCAACAAAAATGGGCGCAGAAATTCTTAATTGCATCTGTGGATGCCCAAAAGGAGTCCAGTGCCCATGTACTGCAAGATACTTAATTAATCCTTCATCACTATCTTGAAAAGTGTCTCTATGTTTATTGAAAGAAACTCTTGCTGCATTCACTACGGTTAAATCTGTGCCTAAGCTATCTACTAATTCTACCTTCATCTTTCCCCCTTACAGTTGAGTACCCTATTCTTCTTCTACCTCTTCTTCGTGACATTTTTCACAATCACATGTCATGCAATTACATTCTCTTTTTTCTCCAAAGGTAGCTTGGTCACAAGTACATTCTTCACAAGAACAGTCTGGGTCTTTGGGCCATAGTTTAATTTGCATAATAGACTCCTATTCCTTTTCCAAAATTTTCATACTCAAGGCACCAATCAATGTTATACCACCTGTAGCAATCTCTGTCTCTCCCCAGAACATAGCAAAAAATGTAATGCTCCCTAACAAACCAATGCTAAGGAGTATTTGAGGTCTAATCAACATGTTTACAGAAACCTATAAAATTCTACATCAGTAAGTTTAGAAGATTTCTTATCGCCTCGTAGATGCCTATAATATTCTTCTGAATAATCTGCTGAATAATATGAATCACTAGAACATATTCTAGCAATGCCTCCTAGAAGTAATGCCCCACATACACATATAACCGTTTCCAACATAAATTAATTTCCCCCTTAATATTTATTTCTACTATATTATACTTGAACTTTATCGCTAAGTCAAATACTTTTGGGGGGAATATATAGTATTTCATGATACAATGTTATTTTCAAATGCTTTTCAGGTAAATAAACAGTATTTCATGATATAAAGTTATTTAATATATTAAATTCTCTAAGTATATATACAATATATATATAATATATATATATGTAATTTACACTAGGCCATCTACAGGTGGCACCCCTTGTTGTTGAGTTTGCTTTTGCTTATTTTGAGTAGCAGTCTGATGGGGTTGGGTGGCATCGTAATTCCCCGTTCCTTGCCCCTGCGCTGCTGCATCCTTAGCGGCCTGTCCCCTAGGCTTGTTCGCCCAAGCCATAGCATCTTGTCCGATGATATCGGCTACGTGTTGGGCAGACCATTTACTGGGGTCATCATTTTGAGGCATATTTTCAGATGATATTTGTTCAGAAGTTTTCCAAGTAGGAGGACTACCCATGCTCGACGGCTGATTCGGAGCTTTATCTAAATCCCGCCCCGTATTCCTAGGCATACCAACCTTAGCTGCGGTAATATCTCCCTCCTTCATCAACTTTACGAGAGAGTTCTCAATACTCTTTTTCCGTTGACCACGGTCAACACCTAGGTTGCCCCCCTTTGGTGGGTTCTGCCTAAATCTTGATATTCGTCGGCCTAAACCAGCCTCTTTGCTGGCTTCATTTTCCTTGCGGCCCCAAGGTTGTTCTTGTTGTGGGGGGGTCTGAGGAACATTTTGTTTCCTACTTCCTCCCCAGAATGAACCACCCTTTTCCATATCGTCTTTCCCAATAGGAGTCTTTCTCCGTTCAGGTGCGCCCCCAGAAAACTTTTGGTCAGAAACATAGTTGGGGAGTCTCCTACCCATAGCTCCGCTTTCCCGTCCACCACGGGTATGCCTGTTCAGCTTTGCTTCTGCTTCCCTCTGCAATTGTTCAGGATGGGTTTCTGATTCAGTAGGGTCAGGACGTATGGGTGCATCAATACGAGTCTCAGGAGTGTCGGAAGGGAAATTAAAAACTTCCTTCTGACGAGACTCAGCCTTTTTAAACATCTTGTCATTCGTACCAACTTCAGACTTAGGACGTTTGGAATCTCCATCAGCTACTATTGCTTGGGAATCCTTATTCTCTTTAGGGAGATTTTCCTTATCCATTGCATTTAGTTGTTGTTCATCCCCACCCTTCATAAGTTTTAAAAGAGTATCTTCAATGCTATACCCACCGGGATATTTCAGCTTCCCTTTTGGCCTGGGGGGTTCGTAGATAGGAAGGTCATTAGCCTCTGCTGGAGAACCAGCGGCCTCACCAGTTTCAGGGTCTGGTAATGGCTTATAGGTTATAGGTTCTTCAGATGACCCCATGTGTTCAGGTGGTCTTACTGAAGCTCTAAATTTTGGTTTATCTTCTTTCATTAGCTTTAGAAGAGCTTTTTCAACAGCCAATTCCATTGGCCCTTTACCCTCTCTTCTGTTACCCACAGCCATGAGGTGTTGTTTCATATCACTTTCACTTCTGGGGGCGCGTACTTCTGGTGATGTATATGTCTCTGGAGGTTGGAATTGTTCACGGGCAGCCTTACCAGTCCTACGAGCAGCTTCCTTACCTTTAGCAGCAGCTTCTCCTAGCATCTCTGGGTTCATTTCCTGATGCACACGGTCTGCTACGCTTACGGGTAGGTTGCGAATACTTTTTCCTGCACGATGTCCTTGACTATATTGGGCAGACGCATCGTCTCCTCTACCAGTAAATGGCATTAAAGAATGTTGTTCACCATAAGGACGGTCTGTTATTTCACCCGTTTCTTGGTCAACATCTCCCTCAGGTATTCCACGGGAAAATTTAGTATAGGGATTGTCCTTTTTATCACGTAATCCACCCATGACTCCCCTAGCTACGGCCCGTGCATCAACCTTCTCAATTGTAGGGTCTGCTTTCATTAGCTTTAGAAGGGAGTTTTTAAGGTCTTCCAACTTCGGCCCATGTAATTTATGAGACTCTGGAAAGTTGGCTGGGCTATCTACCGCATCCTCAGGAACTCCCTTTACCTTAACTCCCCCTGCACTTCGTTGAGTAGACATGGGTTCTTCTTCTAATTGTTTAGGAGTACCTTGAACAGTTCCTTCAGACCGTGGGCCTTCCTGTTGCCCCATATCATACTCTCGCTTTATATCATCCCAGTCTTCATCACTCATACCAGAATCAGGATATTCTTTCATCAGCTTTTGAAGAGAATCTTCAATTGAAGTATAGGGATAGGAAGCTTGTTCTATAGACTTATTCTGTTTCTGTTTATCAGCAATCTTCCTAGCCATCTTATCAGCCATGTCTTCTTGCGAACTTTTTGGGCGGGGGAAATCTCTGAAGGCATCAGGTCTTTTGCTTGTTCCTCCAAGAGTTTCCCTCGTTGCTACATCTTTTCGCCCCTGTTTATTTTTCTTACCCCGAAACAAGTCCATAACAGGCTTAAAATTTAAATCATTTTCAATTGGTTCCCCATAATCTGGCATATGATTATCTCCTAGTTTTGGTTAAGCCGAAAGCTTTTGCAAAGACTTTATGTACAGGGGCTTTTTCAGTATCCCAATCCAAATCCATAGGGTTTGGGCCGTAACCCTGGCGGCGGCGGTCATCCTCTACCTCACGTTCACGTTGTTGCCTATTGCGTTCCCTAGCCATTAGTTCATCAGGACTACCACTCTCTTTATCATCTGTTGTACGAGTTTGGCGTTCCTGGCGTTCTTCCTGTTGTTGCTGTTGTTCCCTAGGCGGGGCATCATCCTCATCAAGCCCTGTTGTCCTCTTCTCACTCAATCGTTTCATAGTCATTTGTTCTTTATTCGTATGGGAATTTTCAAGTTTACCCATTATAGAATCTAAAGCACGTTGCCCTTCCCCACCATGTTCTCCAAAGGATATCTGTCCATTATCCATCATGCGTTGAATATGTTTTCTCATATCGCCAGCACCTATTCTATTGGCATTACCATGCCACTTATCCCCAGGAATATCTACATCCTTGAAATGAGCAAACCGTTGACCTTCTGAATTTTGTGTGAGATGATGTATGGCAGTCATCCAATCTTTAGGAGACAAGTTATAGCCATTCCCAATATCTGATAGGTGGCCTGATACATCGTCATGTCTAGCTGAACCAGTCATGCCCTCATGATGGGAAGGTCTAAAATTACCAGAACCTTCTCCAATACGTTCCCCTTCTAAGGAACGGTTTAAACGAGCTTGCTTTCGTTCTGCGCGTTGTTGAGTTTGTTGTTGAGTTTGAAGTTCTGCTGCTTTCGTATCTCTTCGTTCTCCTTGTACTCTCTTAACTTCTGCCATTCCTGCTTTACCAGCATCCCCAAGACCACTTGCGACATTACCTGGCTGTCGGGCTACTCCTCTGGCTCCGCTGCCAAGTAGTCTACCCATTCTTTCAGCCGTAGATTCTCTACCGAATGCTCTTGCGCCTCTGCTTTCCCAGCCTTTTTTACCAGCAGCTTCCTTACGGCTCAGTTCTTCTCTTGGCAGGGAACCCCTACCCAGACCTCGCCCAAATTCTCGTATGCCTCGCCCAACTGCATACCCAGCCTTTCCAGTTCCACCAACACCACCGCTACGTTCTCTATCTCTTTCCTGTTTAAATTCTTCATTAAAACCAAACTGACTTCTAGGTTGGTCTTCACCTTTAGCACCAGCTAATCCTCTAGCAGTTCCCATGCCTGCACGATAGGCTCCTCTACCAGTTCTACCTACCTGACGGGCACCAGCAGCCGCTGTTCTACCAGCTATGGATTGACCAGCCCTACTGCCTGCTCCGAAGAGTCTTCCAAGGTTTCTAGCAGCGGTAGGTTTTCGGTCACCACTTGCAACATCTCCCATGTCCCGCTGACGTATCTTGTCACCAGTAAGGCGTCCTACTTTCTTACGGCCTTCTTCGGAAGCTTCATAACCACTTTGATACCCCTCACTGGCACCACTAAGAGCATCTGTAAAACCTCCCGCTACATTCTTTCTTCCCCTATCTAAGGTAGATATACCTCGGCCTAGTCTATCAGCCTGCCTATCGAGGCTACGTCCTGCTCCTCGTTTACCCGCTTTGAACGCTCTCTGAATTTGGCCCCAAGGTTGTTTTGCTCCTCGACGCTTTTCCCCAAATTCTTCACCACGTTTTTCACGGGCGAGGGCAGCTTGCCCCCTACCACGTTGAGGTTCTACAGAAGAAAAGACTTTATCACCGGGGGTTCTTTGGGCTTCTTGTGCTTGGGGATTAAACCCCGCACCTCGCCGTCGTGGTTGTTGTTCAACAGGCACCCGTCCTTGTCTACCACCAGCCTCTGGTGTCTCTGTAGATGGACTCTCAGAAGCCCAGGCGTTTTCGGGCTTTGCCCCTTTACCCTGCCTAAAGATTCTCTGCAATCGTCCTAAAGGCTTCTCTGCTCCCTCACGCATTTCTCCAAACTCTTTCCCACGTTGTTCACGTTGAGTCATAGGTTGTTGAGGAGTCAGTTCATCTGGGTAAAACTTCTTTGCTGGGGGCGGGGAAGTAGATGCTCCTACATTAGCCATAGGAACATTAGGCTGAGGCTGATTCTGCCCTACCTGATACTGATTTTCAGGGGGTGTGGGAGTTGGGGGTTTAACAGGGTCACTAGGGTCATTCCCTCCTGCCCCAATAGGGGCTTTATCTAATGGACGGCGGGGTCTAGATTCCCTCTTCTGCAAAACATTGTAAAATATTTCTAAAGATTTCTTTAACTCCCCATCCAGTTTA
>Ga0209089_10001513_pt1 | contig 21307 bp, 14 predicted proteins | sample ArcticOcean_MG_C_FD_187431 | JGI IMG/M metagenome (GOLD analysis project Ga0209089, IMG submission 187431) | Marine microbial communities from western Arctic Ocean - ArcticOcean_MG_CB2_150 (SPAdes) (version 2) | ecosystem: Environmental > Aquatic > Marine > Oceanic | place: Arctic Ocean: Canada... | reverse complement strand
ATGGAGCCATCGAATGGAGCCATCGAATGGAGCCATCGTTTTCAACTGACTTGCAATCCAACTCTACAGTTCTTTCAAAACCCCAGAAATCAGCAGGAGATTCAGTATTCACTCTATTGTCACGAGGGCTATCGTTCGATGCCACGCCTATTCTGGCCCTCCAGCGCACTCACTCCCCACGTCATCGCCAGTGACAGCAGGAATCCAGGTGCCAGGCTGTAGAGGCGCAGGCCTTCCAGTTGAATACTAAATCTTGTTTGATTTCGAAGCGTTGCAACCTTGGCAGAGCAGCTGCAGATTACTTACCCCATTCGATCCGCCCTTAGACACCGGAATAATATGGTCGAACTGGAGGTTCTCCTTGGCGCCACATTTCGAACACATTCCCATGTCTCTTCGCCAGACTTCTGAGCGAGTGGATTCAGGAAGAGAAACCCTTGTGGTTTGTTCGTAGGGGAGAGTGGCTTCAGTAGTCGTGAACACGACTTTCTGCCCTGACCATGACTCATGATATTCGGCTGCACGTTCTCTGGCTTCAGCGGAGAGTGCTGCAGCATGGCTTTTCTTGTTACAGTTTGTACATTGGTATTGGATTGAGTTTCCATTTGGGCTGATCTGATTCAGGATCATCTCGGATTCGAAACAACGAGAACAAGGACTGACTTGGAAATGAACCCCAACAAATTCGCTCAATACATGTTCGATGGATTCCCTGCTGAGATAGAACCAGTCGACCAATAGAGTGATCACCAGGATTGGAACAAAGGTTTTCCAGTCGATGGACGGGGCCGTGTTGTCGCCCCAGAAGTAGAAAGCTACAACACCTACTAGATAGATGTGAACACCAAGTAGAATCAGAGATAAGCACCCGGAGAACCCAAGCGCATTCTCATTGTTTTGATTCGTTGTTGTGTTTTTCGACAGTGGAAATCTCCCAATTCCTGCGTATCGACACTCATGTTGCTATTAGAAAACCAACAATTCCAGTGGTTCAATTGAATGATACTTCAATAGGGGGCTAAACGCGCCTCGGATGGATACTGAAGATTCTGTTTCTTATCGTCTTTCAGTGCAACTCACTCCCCACGTCATCGCCAGTGACAGCAGGAATCCAGGTGCCAGGCTGTAGAGGCGCAGGCCTTCGACTTGACTCGACAGCCACGCGTTGGCATCGAGATTGTCCCACAGCAGCACCGTGACCAGGCCGCTGATCATGCCAGCGAGCACGCCGTTGCGAGTCACTCCCTGCCACCACAGACACAGCACCATCGGTGGGCCAAAGGCGGCGCCGAGACCCGCCCAGGCGAACAACACCTTGTTGAAGATGGAACTGTCGGAATAGGAGGAGAGGGTCCAGGCGATCAGGCCGATCACCACCGTCACGATGCGCCCGATGCGCACCAGCTGCTTCTGATCGGCATCGGGGTTGATCTGCTGGTGGTAGAGGTCTTCGGTGAAGGAGGAGGAGGTGACCAGAAGTTGTGAATCGGCGGTCGACATCATCGCAGCCAGCGCACCACAGATCAGCAAGCCCGCCAGCCAGCCGGGGAACACCTCGAGCGCAAAGGCGGGCATCATCAACTCGGGATCGGCTGCGAACTGCTCGTCGCCAAACCAGGCGAGGGCGGCGATTCCCATCAGCACCGCGCCGCCGTAGGTGAGAAAGCCGTAACTGACGGCGATTCCACGCGCTGCAGCGACATCATCGGGCGATTTCAGGCTCATGTAGCGAACCGCCAGGTGCGGTTGTCCCAGATATCCGATACCGATGGCAAAGCCGCTGATGATGCCAGACCACAGCACCGTGGCTGATCGCCCCCCCGACAGCGTCAGCAGTTCTGGATCGATGGCACCGACTCGTTCCGAGACGGCTCCAAAGCCTCCCAGTTCGCTGATGGCGACTAGCGGTAGCACCACCAGCGTGATCAGCATCAGCCAGCCCTGGATGAAATCGGTCCACGCCACCGCCAGAAAGCCGCCCATCAGTGTGTAGAGGACGATGACTCCCATCCCGACCAGGGTGCCGATCCACGGCTCCCAGCCGAACGCCCCCTGCAACGCCTTGCCCGCAGCGGCGAACTGGGCGGCGATGTAGAAGGTGAAGCAAAAGGCGATGATGGCGGTGGAGACCAGACGAAGCAGCGGATCGCGCGGTCGGCCACTCGACTCGCCGAGGCGTACCTCGAGGTAACGGGGCAGGGTCAGGGCACCGTACTTCTCGCTGGCGATGCGCAACGGTCGGGCGATGAGGATCCACGCCAGCGTCAATCCGCTGAAGCAGCCGACGGCGGTCCAGAAGGCGGGTTCCAGCTTCTCTCCCGACGGATCGCCGAGGCCGCTGGCGTAGGCGAGTCCCGTCAGTCCCAGTAACAGCCAGCCACTTTCGCCGGATGCTCGCTCCGAAAAGGCCACCACCCAGGGTCCCAGTTTGCGACCCGCCAGCAGGAAGTCGGGCAGCGTCTTGTTGTGGCTGGATGAGAGGATGGCGATGAGCAGCAGCAGCACGAGGTAGAAGATAAATCCGCTGGCCAGGCTGGTCATGAAACTCCTTTGCGATTCTTAACAAGTCGAGATAACCAATACGAAAGAGGAAATCAATGCTGTGACCTGTAGCAGGGTCCCCTGAGAGATAGCGCGTGGTTCCGGGCAAAAAGGTGCCGGCAGGGGGAGCGGGAAGCCGAAATTGCCGTCGGTCCATGGCCGATAACTCCGCTGTGGGAAAATAATAGCCATTTCCCTGGAGAGTCGGCGGAACTGGTCTCTGGTGCAGTGGGACCCCTCAGGAGCCGTTGGATCCTGGATGCTCGCTGTCGAGATCGGATTGGCCACCGCAGCATCCTTGCACGAGGATGACCAATTTACGCACCATGACGCGCAGATCCGGTACGGGAAAGATTCAGCGAGTCGTGCTCGCCGCGGCGATTCAGCAGGATAGGCCGGAGTCGACCGACCAGGGAGGTTCCTGGTCACCCGTCAATTTCGACGGAAACAACAGTCATGGGGGATGGATACATGCAAGACAAGGCAATTGGAATCGCAGTATTTCTAGTCGTGGGAACAGTAATGACTGCGCTGGCAGCAGGCGCGGAGGCGGATTGGGTAGGCACCTTAATCGCTTCCGTCAGTACGGCAAGCACCTGGGCCACCGCAATCACGGCTCTTGCCGTGGGTGGCATGGCGATGGGTGTCTACACCAACGGTGGACTCAGTGGTGCCGATATCAAGCAGACGGTACTGCTGCTGATCGTGGCCATGCTGGTCGGCGGCACCTTCCCAGCGGATAGCTGGGGAGCTTGGTTGGGAACGGCCTGGCTAGTGACTGGCGGACTAAAAACATAGCCCGAACGGGCATTTGAGAAGCGGGGCGTGGACGGGACTTTCCCCCCGTCCGCGCCCCTTTCTTTTTTCTCCCCCGGCCGGCGCTAGATTCGTCCCTGCCAGGGGTCTCCTGCATGAACACCGATTCGCCGCTGGCCAGTAGCCGGCGGCACTTTTTTTGGTCAGGATGAAGCCTCCCCGTGCCGTAAGGAGGATCCACATGCCCAACCCGACATCCGGTCTCATCTCTCTGATTCGAATGCCGCTGATCCGAATGCCGCGGATTCGAATGCCGCTGATCCGAAGGGTAACGCTCGCCGCGGCCTGCTCACTGCTCCTGACCAGTTGCGTGAATTCCGCCGGAGAGCGCCAGGTCGTCTCCAACGCAGCAACCCCGGTCCAGATGCTGGAGGTCCAGGTGGGGAGCCACATCGACATCAATCTGCCGTTACCTCCCCGTCACAACTGGTGGGCGGTGGAGTCGGGGGATCGACCCTATCTGCAGTCGAAGACGTATCGGACCCGGGGCCTGATCCGCCTGTGGGCGATGCAGCCGGGCAAGACCGAGGTGGTGTGCGCCCTGCGCAACGATACCCGGGTGATCCGAACGGTGGTGGTGGGGGTCGAGGTGAAGCCGTGATGGATCGCGGCAGCATCTTCAGGTTCCTCCCCTCATCGGTAGCGATCGCGGCCCTGCTGTTGTGGATCTGTGGTCCCGTGGCAGCGGCGGATTTTGAACCGATCTTCGATGGAAGCACCCTGTCCGGCTGGCACACCACCCCCGGTGGCAGTTGGACCGTCGAAGATGGCACCATCGTCGGCCGCAGCCGAGCTTCCGAGAAGCGTCACGGCCTGCTCGTCTCCGATCGCTCCTTCGGCGATTTCGAGGCCAGGGCCCGCTTCCGGGTTCTGGCCGGCGACAGTGGCTTCTACTTCCGGGTCGCCATCGAGCAGGGCAACAACGTTGCCGCCAAGGGTTTCCAGGTCGAGATCGACTCCAGTTCCGAGACTGGTGGTCTGTACGAGACCGGTGGCCGCGGCTGGGTGAAGAAACCGGATGCAACCCGCATGCAGGAGGTGTACCGACCGGGCGAGTGGTCCACGCTGCAGCTGGTGGCTCGTGGTCGCTTCATCGAGGTGCGCATCAACGGGGTCCGTACCGCCCGGCTCCAGCGAGACAAGGGGCGCCTCGAGGGTCCCATCGCCCTGCAGTTGCACGGCGGTATGGAGATGCATGTCGAGTGGCAGCAGATCGAGGTGCGAGAACTGGCCAAGGGCGACACCGTTCCGGGTCGACAGCCCAACGTGGTATGGATCCTCGCCGAGGACATCGGTCCCGATCTGTCCTGCTACGGTTGTCCGGCGGTCGAGACACCGAATCTCGATCAACTGGCGGCTCAGGGTTCTCGTTTTCTCCGTGCCTTTACCACCTCGCCAGTCTGCTCCACATCCCGCTCGGCGATGATCACCGGTCGCCACCAGAGTTCCATCGGTGCCCATCAGCACCGTACCCGGCCGCGGGGGAATCTCCCGGACGGTGTCGAGACGCTGCCGCGATTGCTGAGAAACGCCGGCTGGTACTGTGCCCTCGGCTGCGGGTACTCGTCCAAGACCGATCTCAACTTCAAGACGGGTCCGGGTCTCTTCGATGGAAAGGACTGGTCGGGGCGCGCCGAGGGGCAACCCTTCTTCGCCCAGATCACCATCGGCAACACCCACCGCTTGTGGAAGGGCGATCCGCAAAACCCGGTCGATCCCGCTGCGGTGGAGATTCCGCCCTATTACCCCGATGAGCCGCTGGTGCGTGCCGACTGGGCGCGCGGTCTCGGCGAGATCCAGGTGATGGACCGCAAGGTCGGCAAGATCCTCGAGCGACTCGACCGGGAAGGCCTCGCCGATGACACGGTGGTCGTCTTCATCGGTGATAACGGGAGATGCCATCCACGCGGCAAGCAGTTTTTGTATGACGGAGGGGTTCATGTACCGCTGATCATCCGCTGGCCCGGTACCGTCGGCCCCGCCACGGTGCGTGCCGAACTGGCCTCGACCATCGACATCACCGCGACCATCCTGGAGATTGCAGGCGTTGCCGTACCTGCTGGGATGCAGGGGCGGTCGCTGCTCGATGCGACGACTCCGGCTCGCAATGCGGTGTTCGCCTCACGGGGCAAGATGGATGACACCCACGACGCCATGACGATGATGCGAACCGCCACCCACAAGTACATCCTCAATCGGATGCCGGAGCGTCCGTGGTGTCAGTTCAACAACTACAAGGAGATGCAGTACCCGGTGCTGGCGCTACTGCAATTACGGGCGCTGGAGGGCACGTTGACGCCAGCGCAGGCGCAGTTTGTCGCTGCCACGAAACCGAAGGAAGAACTGTACGATCTGCGCAGCGATCCCCATGAGTTGCACAATTTGGCGACAGATCCAGCCCAGGCCGATCTGCGGATGGCGATGCGCAGTGCCACCGGGCAGTTTGCGAAGCGAGTGGGGGATGAGGATCCCGACGATGGCTGGCGTTCCGGCGGCTGGCCCGCCACCTATCCGACCCGCTCCATCGAAGATTGGCGCCGTATCGTCGAGGAGTGGAGTGCTCATCTGCTCGAGGGTGCCCCGAGACCGAAGATTCCCGCCGGAGTTCCGGCGGCGAAGGCGGGAACGGCCCCTGGTCAGACGATGCAGATCAGCGACTACGTACGCGAGGTGTTCCAGGACCGCGATGGGGTCTTCTGGTTTGGCACCAATGGCGATGGGGTCTGCCGCTACGATGCGAATTCCCTGCCGCTACCCCCTTTGTCCTACCTCAGCGTGGAGCAAGGTTTCGGCGGCCGGGCGGTGCGCGGCATCGCGCAGCACCCGGATGGGGCCATCTGGTTCGCCACCGATGGGGGAGTCAGTCGCTTCGAGGATGGCAAGTTCATCAACTACACGGAGGATCACGGTCTCAGCCACCACCAGGTGTGGAGCCTGATGTGCGACAGCGCTGGCACCATCTGGGCCGGCACACACGGCGGGGTTTGTCGTTTTGACGGCGAGTCCTTCGTCTCCTTCCCGCTCCCGAGGGTCGAGGTCGAGAACTCCGAGTCTCGCTTCTCGCCGCTGGTGTCGTTTGCCATCTTCGAGGACCCGGCCGGCAACATCTGGTTCGGCACCGACGGTGAGGGAGTGCACCGCTACGACGGCGAGTCCTTCACCAGTTACAAGACGAAGGATGGCCTCGCAGGAAATGTCGTGCGATGCATCGAGGGAGATCGCCATGGGGATGTCTGGATCGGCACCAATGGGGGTGGCGTCAGTCGTTACGACGGTAAAGCGTTTCAAACCTTTACCACCCAGGACGGGCTGAGCAACGACCGCATCTATGAAATCCTCGAGGACAGCCGCGGCGACCTGTGGTTTTCGACCCTCGGCGCCGGTGTCTGTCGCTACGACGGGAATTCCTTCACGGCCTTCGGAGTGGATCATGGCCTGCAGAACCTGCATCCCCTCGCCGGCACTCCAGCCAACATCCATGTCCAGGAATTCTTCGAGGACAGCGACGGAATCCTCTGGCTCGGCTGTTCCGGCGGACTGTTTCGAAAGGACGGCGAGTCCTTCATCCACGTGACCCGCAACGGGCCGTGGCCGGCACCCTCGACCGCTCGGGCTTCCAACCCGATGGCGAGCTTCGCACGGATGGTACCGGGGCAGTGGCAGGTGACCTATCAGAGCGGCACCAGCATGTTCGACCGCTGGATCTGGGGTCCCGGCCAGCACTCGATGCGCGTAGAGACCGATGGTTCCGGTGCGGCCGGCGAGCCGTGGCGCGCGCTGCAGCTCTTCTACTGGCATCCGGGTCGCCAGCAGGTATGCCTGCTGGGCCTGAGCCCTTTCGCCAGAGGCGTGAGTGAAGGCACGATGCGATTCGAGGGCGAGTCCGCCGACGCCGTCTTCGACCTCAACCAGACCCTCGGTCTCCGGAAGATGAGCCTTCATTGGGACTTCTCCGGTCGAGACCGATACTTCGAGACGCTGCTGGAGGCGAGCGGCTCCTCCGAGTATTCGCTGCTCAACGGACCTCTCGAATACAACCGCATCCGGACCCTCACCCCCTCGGCGGAGCGCACCGATGTAGAGGCACCGAAACCATCGAAGCAGATGGAGGCGCTCGAGGCGCTCGTCGGCCACACCTGGCAAACAAAGGGCGGGTGGACCGGCGGAGATGCCTTCCATCTCCAGACCACTTTCGAGTGGATCCCGTACGCGGACTACATCCACGGCCGCACTTTCGCGCTGACCCCAGGGGCAGAGCCGATGATCCTGTTCGATCTGTTCCTCTACCACCACACAGGGACCGATTCCTTGCGTTGTCTGGCGCTGTCGAAGTGGGGGGGCGTACACGAGGGCGACCTGACCGTGCAGGATAGCGGCGCCTTGCAACTCGATCTGGAGAGCCACGAAGGTGACCAGGTTGTCGAGCAAGTCATGCGCTTCCAGTTCGAAGAGGACGGGACTCTGCGCCATCGCATCTGGTCCGTCGACGGTGCGGAGGGCACGCCACTGCTGCATGTTCAGCACAGGAAGCTCGTGCCGAACCAGGACTGAACCGCACGGTGCTGCGAACTAGGTGGAGTCAAGCGGCGATCGCTAGGAGCTGGGTTGGATGACCCAGTCGGCGTTGTAGACGTCGATGAAGGCGGGAGCGAGCCGATCGCGCGGGTCATCGTTGACCAACTCGAAATACCAGCCGATGGCGGCCGGTTGTTCTTTGGTCACGCCACGCCTGCCATTGAGACCACTGCCACCCCACGCTTTGCCATGGGCGGCGGCGCGGAAGGCGCTGAAGCGGCCCTGCTCGATGTTCCAGGTCGCCTCCCCGCGGAGTGTTGCAGCGACGCCGCGGGTTCGGCTGGGGAAGTGACGCCAGTCGGTTTCGCCGAGCTTGTAGACCCCATCACTTTCGGAACGAAACAGACCACTGATCTGGATGGTGGCGTTGTTTCCATCGACGGCAGTGACTTCCATCTCCACTTCAGCGTGCTGGATGTCGGCCTTGGCGTAGGGACCTTCCTGGCCCGAGACGTTATCGACGACATGGAAGCGTGCCAGACGTAGCGCCAGAGCTTCGGGCAAGGTTTGCTTTTGCCGGGCCGAAATCTCTTTCGGCAGCCAGCTTCGTGTTTCTTCGCGATTGAACCAGGCATGATCGCGATTCCAGCGACCACGACCTTCGGGACCGATGCCCTTTTCAGGGAGATCGCGCAAGGTACTGCGCAGTACCAGGCCATCGGTCGGCATCGAGTTTTCCCAGCGGTGCTTCGGTAAGTACTCTGCGGGATCGGCGGCCTGTCGTGCGGCCTCAGGGAGGGCACTCCACTTTTCGAGTGCATCGTCCATCAGTTTCATCGCGGCATCCGGATTCAAGGTGTTGCGCCTCGCTAGCAGCGTGCCATCCGGGGCGAAGATGTAGAGTCCTTGCCACGAACCGCCGATCGGTGCCGGGTTGCCCCGCACCTTCTGACGAAAGAAGCGACATTCCTGATCCGGATGCCTCTGTAATCGCCACACTTCATCGGTGGCAGGCACGAACGCTTTGACCTTGTCGATCACTCGCGGGTCGTTCCAGACGGACCGCCGGCCCGCCACGCCGTTGCCTCAGGTACAACCGAGCGGATGCCCGTTCATCAGCCACAACAGCAGTGGTTTCTGCTGCTGACCGGCAGCGCGCAGTCCTTCGTGAAGAGTGGCGTGCCACGGGATGGTCAGCCACGCCTCCTCGGCCCCCGGCAGCACCGCTTGTGCCCAGGCATCGAGATCGTGTCCATCGAGCTGGATACGATCTGCAGCGGTCGGCAAAGAAAGAGCCAGAATCAAGGTAGTGGTCAGGAACAAGCGGCCTCCTGGGACCATCGTGCCGTCTGGAAGGATGGTGCGCTAGCGATATTCATCTGCCAAGGTGAGGAACAGATTTCCAATCCAGACCTTCAAAGATAAGAATCAGGAGGAATAAATGTTGAAGTACTACAGTGTTGTGGTGGTGATCGCGATGATTTCGTCGGTGTTGACGGTCATCATCTCCAAGGCGTTGGGAGTCAGTGAACCTGCTGTAATGGGCGGCGCAGTGGCAGGTGTGGTTTCGGCAGTGGTTGCGGTGAAGCTTGCTGACAAGCAGAAAGAATGAGCGAGTTCGAGATCAGTTCCGACGATCCACGTGCGCCCGATGTGGCCCGGCTTCTGGCGACTCACCTGGTCTTTGCCCGGGAGTGGTCCTTGCCCGAGGACGTTCATATTTTGGATGCCGATCAGCGGATGGCGGACGACGTGTTTTTCTTTACCGCTCGTCGGTCGAGTGAACTGGTTGCCGTTGGCGCGTTACGGCATCTCGACACCGAGCACGCCGAGATCAAGTCGATGCATACAGTGGTGACCGATCGTGGCCAGGGGGTCGGCAAGGCGATGCTCGATCATCTGGTGACCACTGCCGGTGTTCGTGGCTATCTGCGCATCAGCCTTGAAACCGGGCTACAGAAGGTCTTTGCCCCGGCCCGCAGGCTCTACAAGAACTGCGGTTTTGAAGTCTGTCAGCCCTTTGGCGAGTATCAATTCAGCGCCGATAGCGTTTGCATGACGAGGAACTTTGTATGTTGAAGGGTGTTATGGGACTGGCGCTGGCGGCGCCCGAGTTCCTTCCGCCCGAGTTCCTTCCGACCCTGGCCGGAGGGCTATTGGTGGTCGTTGCCGGATGAATCTTGTGTGTGGTGTTTGACAATCCAAGGGCCTGAGGAGGGACTGAGCCATGACCACCCCCATCGAGGAAGCCGTCATCGAGACGGACCGATTGCGGCTGAGGCCGATGCGAGAATCGGATGCCCAGCGGGTGCAGCAGTTTGCCAGTGAACGGGAGGTCGCGGTAGGTACCGGCGGGATTCCACACCCCTATCCGGAGGGGGAGGCACTGAGATGGATCGCCAGCCAACCGACCCTGCGAGCCGAAGAAAAGGCGGAGGTCTATGCCATCGCAGAACGAGGCAGCGATCTGCTGATCGGTGCCATCGATCTGCGGAGAACCGACTTTACTCACATCTACGAGGTCGGATACTGGGTGGCGAGGGCCCGTTGGGGTGAAGGGATCTGTACCGAGGCGCTGATCGCACTGGTCGATTTTGCCTTCGAACGAGATGCATACCTGATGCGGATCTTCGCCTATTCATTCCCCGAGAATCCCGCCTCGGGACGGGTACAGGAGAAAGCCGGATTTCGCCAGGAGGGCCTACTCCGTCAGGGGCTCTCGCGGCTGGCAGAACCGCGCGATGCGGTGCTCTATGCGATCGTTCGAGAGGACTGGATGGAGCGCTAGAAGTCCGTCAATTGGTCGGTGGAATCGCTTCGATGAGGGTGTTCTGGGGCGGTGATTGGGTCACAATCCATGATGCGTAATGGAGACGGTACCTTCTGTACCGCACAATCGCATGTGCCACACAGAAGATGAGCGACACGGGTGCTGGTAACAGGGTGTGGATGGGATGAATGGTGCTGAGGTTCGGGGATGGAACTTGAATTCACCCCTCCTCGTTGAATCGATGAAGGAGGTTTCTCAATGATCAGTTTCCCGGAGTTCGTTCCCCTGGCCTTCATCTACTTCGATCCGATGTACTTTCTGTTCGTCGGGCCCGCCTTCTTGCTGGCGATGTGGGCCCAGGCGCGCGTCAAGAGTGCCTTCGGTAAGTGGTCCGATGTGCCGCTGCGAAGCGGCTGGACCGGTGCCCAGGTGGCTGCTCGTGTCTGTGAGTTGGGTGGGGCCGAGGGGATCCAGATCGAGATGACCCCGGGCCAACTCAGCGATCATTACGACCCGAGAGAGCGGGTGTTGCGACTCTCGGCAGAAAATTACAATGGTCGCAGCGTCGCCGCCGCAGCGATCGCCGCTCACGAGGCGGGCCATGCCATCCAGCACGCCACCCGTTACCCGATGCTGGTGCTGCGCAGTGCCTATGTTCCTGCGGCGAGCCTCGGATCCTGGTTCGCCTTTCCGATGCTGTTTGCCGGGATGATCTTTCGCTATCCGCCACTGATCTTTATCGGCATCGCACTCTTCAGCGCGGTCGTATTGTTCCAGTTCATCACCTTGCCGGTCGAGTTCGATGCCAGTGCTCGTGCCAAGCGAGTACTGGCCGATAGCGGAATCATCTCCGATGAAGAGGAGATGGATGGGGTGCGAAGCGTGCTCGGTGCTGCAGCATTGACCTACGTTGCCGCGACCATCCAGGCAGTGCTGACGCTACTGTACTATCTGTGGCGAAGTGGATTGCTCGGCCGGCGCTAACCGTAACCAACTGGCCCGCGTGTTCCGGTGCGTCTTCACTTCCACGGTGGGATCTGATTCAACGTGTAGTAGGCGACAGGATGCAGCACTTTCTCTCCCTCGCTGGTCTGGATGCCGGGCAGGTGCAGTTCGTGCACGTGCCCCTTCTGCAATCCTTCGATGATCAGTTCGACTCGTAATCCATCTTCAGAAACGCGGGCGCTGGTGATGGTCGGGGTCGTCTGGTCGATTTCCGGGCTGCCATAGAAGCGCCAGTAGTGATGGGTGTAGGTCTCCATCCGGTAACTGGCAGGATCGGCGGCGATGGTCCGATCGACGGGCTTGGTGAAGGAAACGGAAAAACCATCCGGTCTCGCCTTCATCTCGAGGATCTCGAGAGGCATCTTGCCGCTCCAGCGCAATCGTTGCAGTGAATACGGTTCCCTGCTGCGAGTCGGCCAGCCGCGACAACATCCACCGACGATCAACTGGCCATTGGATGACAGTAGTCCACCGAGCAGACCGGTGCTGAACCCCTCCCGGAACGGATAGCACGCTCCCTGCCACACTCCGTTGACCTTTTCCGTGGTCACCCGCATCACCACGCTCAGGGTGTAATCGAGCACGAACAGTTGATTCTCGAAGGGGCCGAAGGCTCCCTTGGATTCATCGAGAAGGATGGCGGTAGCGGACTGTCCCATCTTCTTGTAGGGAAGCACGACGCTGGTCGGGATCAACTCGGGGATTCGCTCCGCATCGATGTGAAGGCGACCATCTTCTCCGTCGGTGGGTTGTGCAGGTTCCGGTCCCATGTTGGGAGCGAGTTTGTACCAGGGAAAGCTGATGGGATGACCGACAAATCCGCCCGGCCGTAACTCTTTAAGACCACAAGCACCATTCCAGGGGCCCTGGTTCTCGGTGTAGAAGGGGATTCCTGAGGCGTTGAAACCGACGCCACCAGGACTGCGCAAACCGCTACAGGTCGGGGTGGTCGTGCCGTCGGCATTGACGCGTAGACACCAGCCACGATAGGGGTAGTCGGAGGTGTAGGATCCGGACAGGCACAGGGCCACCCAGATGTTTCCCTCTGGATCGAAGCGAGAGCCGAAGGTGAACTCGTGCTCCGAACCGAATCCCCATTCATCGCTGACCGTTTCGTAGATATCAGCGCTGCCGTCCCCATCGCTGTCGATGAGACGTGTCACCTCGGCCTGGTGGGTGGCATAGATGTGACCATCTTTCCGGGCCAATCCAAACACCTCGTGCAAGCCCTGGGCAAACAACTGGTAATCTGCGGCCAGGTCATCATCGAGCAGGCCAGAGACGATCCAGATCTCACCGCGTCGGGTTCCGATGGCGACCTGACCATCATCCAGTTCGAGCATGCTGACTGCTTCGAGATGGATTGCAGGGGGGATCTCCAGATCCTCGATGATCCACCAGCCGCTCTCATCGAAGTTGGCGAGTGGCGGTAGATTCTCCTGCTCGTTCTGAGCGAGCAGTGGAATCGTCACCGAGACGAGCATGGCGATGACGAATCGTTGGATCATGGTGGGCATCAACTCTCTTTTCCCCAGCGATATTCGATGGTGATCGAGTGCGTTTGGTTTCGCTCGGCTGGCAGCGTGGTCCAGGTTTCGTATTGCACGCTATTATTTATCTTGTGGAGAGCCGTAGGAGTGGCGCCGTGGCTCAATTTGATCTTGAGACCGTCACCGTAGATGAAGGTGCCGTCATCGAGAACTTCGGTCGGGGGTACATCGCGGATCCGCATCCAGAAGACTCCTGGCTCGGTCGAGTCAGCATTACCAACGAAATTTACCGTGCGAGCGAGCCATGCATCGCCTGCGACTTCGTGAGCCACCATCGTTTCCTCGATGTCGAGGGTCCCGGCTCGATACATCAGCGTGGGGATCTTGTTGTCGCCAATCTTGTAGCCGTGAAATTGATAGTCATCGGGACGGATACCCTCTTCGTGATCGCCGGGCCAGGGGCAGTTGACATCCGTCAAGAAAACCACATCGGGTCCATGGGCAAAGGTCATCACATCACGACCCAGCGGTCGAATCCGGCCCATCCCCTGGGAGGACCAGTGAGCCCTGGCATCGAGGAATCGTCCCTTCCACAACAGCGCCAGTCGCAGTTCCTGGGCGTCGAAGGCGTAGTGGATTTCTCCCGGTAAGCCGACCGCGATGCCGCGATATCCAGCTTCCCAGAGTTTTCCGCGATAGACGATCGCTTCACCGCCGACGATCAGTTCTTGTTGCTGACGACTGAGACCCTCTGGAAAGATCGCCTGATCTCCATCTTCGAGATACCGCCAGAGTGCTCCGACCTGCTGATCGGCATCGCCGCCGAGTAGTTCTGGGATCATGCTGCGACCGTCGGGCCAGAAGGCGAGCATCTGGGTGCCCGGTCGAAGTGATTCGGGATCGAGCATGTAGCGATGAAACCAGTCGTGGTTGAGTCGATCGGTGGTGGTGACCAGATCCATCGCGCGCATCCCCACCGAGTGCTTCTGATTGAAGTCGTGACATAAAACGCACTGCAGCATTCCACTGCCAGCCATCTGATGACCAGCAGACTTGATGGCATCGTCGTCGTGGATCATGCGGGGTACGGCTGTGAGGTGACGATCCGTTGCGATCAAATCTGCTGCGAGTGTGCGGGTTTGTGGATGATTAAAGGTGGGCATTCGGGTGTGAATATAATTGCGCAAGGTGCGCCCCGATCGAATCACTCCATCGAGCCAATCGAGAACCAGTTTGTCTCCAACTCCAGTCAGGGGAGGGGGGAGGCGACCTTCGTCTCCGAGGAGCGGTTCGGTTCCAGTGAAGAAATCCCTTCGATCTTCCGCAACGCCACCGAGATCTCCACGCGAATGGCAAGCGGTGCAGCGGAAGGTACGCAGCGTTTGATCGACTCGTTGTGGAGCGCCGGGTGCTTTCGGATGGTCCACCAGGAAGTTCAGGGCCGATTCGAGGTCTGACGATTGTTTTGCAGAAATCGGGTAGCGAGGATGCTGCTGGTCAGGTGGTGGACCAGACAACTTCTCGATGGCGGATGCGGTGGCGGGCAACCCCTCTTCGTGGCACTGAGCACAGCCGAGCTTCTGGTACAGCGCCTGACCACGTTCGGCATCGCCACTTTGATGATCCCAGGCGGGAATCGGCGGCAGTGGTTCCCTGGAGTTGGTCAAGAAACTGGAGTTGATCGGGCCACGATCAATGCCGGGGCCCTGCCATTCCAGTTCGAGGATGGAATCCTCAACCCACTGAAAGTGAGAGACTTCGATGGCATGCAGTCCCGATTCAAGATGGATGGAGGCGTCCCTCTCCAGCGGATTCTTGCGCTGGTAATTTTTCTTGCCTCCCAGATCGATGACATCCTTCTCGTCGATCCGTAGTCTGCCGATGTCATCGACCTTCAGGAAGAAGTGGTAGTCGCCGGCTTCTTCGATGCGAAGCCAGCCCGAGAAGTGGGTGGTGACATCGTTTCTTCGCTGCTGATCGGGCAACTCGAGACTGGAGGTGATGGTCGTGTTTCTCGGCCTGGAGCGAGAAGAGTCGTCGAGGCCTTTTCGATGTCCCCAGTCGATGGCCAGATCGAGCGGGGCGGAGACTCTGGTACTGCGTAAGAGGTAGTGGGCGATGGCGTTGGCTTCATCCTGCTGAAGTTGTAGAGAAGGCATCCGGCCGGAGGGCCTGATCTGGTGCGGTTCCTTGAGGAACCGAGTCAACTGTGGTTGCGACCAGTGTTCGACTCGACCGGTGAGTCGATTCGAATCGAGCGGCACCGTCGTGGCCTCGCGCATCGGCTCATGACAGCTGACGCAACCGACCTGATGGTAGAGGCGTTCGCCCTCAGCGATGGCGACCTGGTCGGGAGCCGTCGGTTGCCAGTGCGAAGAGGGGGGCGATCGCGAGAGCAGGTACTCGACCAGGTCGACGGCCGCCTGTCGCGGGTCGGGATGGTCGGTCAGCAGCGAGGGCATCACGGTGCCCGGATGGGTCGTGGCCGGGTCGAGGATGAACTCGAGCAGATGATGCGGGTCGATGCGCTGGGCCACCTGGTCGAGGCGTGGCGCCTTTCTCGGAAGGATCCAATTGGCCGAACTCTGCGCGGTCGAGTGGCACGCTGTGCAGCCCAACTCTCCCAGTAACAGCAGTCCGGCGGAGATCGATGGAGACGATTCGTCCCGGTACTCCGATGAGTAGGCACCGATGAAGGGCGGTGCCTGCTCGCCTCCGGAGATCGACCCTGAAAAGGAAGCCACCAGGAAGAGTGCTGCGATCATTGAGCCTTCTTGACCATGTCCGCGGGCTTCAGATCGGGGGTGTGTTTGTTGAAACCGAACTGGGTCGGTTGATAGTCGCCAACCAGGCTGACCGTAAGGTTCGGTTTGATCTGGCTCTGCATGCCCAGGCACCAGTAGCAGGCATTGACCAGCAGCCTTCTCGACCCTTCACGAGTAAAGGACTGGGATGCTCCAAAAGTCGAGGAGAAGACCCTTTGCTTCTTGCCGCTTTCAGATTTGCGTACATTGGTCCAGGCGATCGGCATCATCGGATCGTTCTTATCGAAGGTGGTCTCGTCGTCTCGCTTTACCACTTCACAGGGGCCGTCAGCGGGGTCCATCCCCGACAGGACTCGCCCGTTTAGCAGCGGAGTACAGCCCTTGGGGAGCGGAAGGCGTACGGTGTAGACATCGGAAGGGTCCCAGACATCTCCATCCTTGATCCCCTGGAGGATCGGGTGCCCGCTGGCCTCCTCGACGATGATGCCGCTGCTACTTTGCCAGCCATGGCCTCCATGATGATCGATCCAGGTCTCTCCCATCACCTGGCGTCCAAACCCGCCATCCCATTGACCATTTCGCCACGACCAGCGGTGGTACTCCCGGTCATCCGGGATATCAAAAGCGTGAGTAGAGGTCCGAAGTCCGATCACCGGTTTGCCCGATTGGACATGGTCGACGAAGAATTTCATCTGTGGGTCGGGTAGGTTTCGGAAGCGAGTGAAGAGCACTACCAGGTCTGCTCCATCGATGGCTTCCATCCCGGGGATGTTGTCGTTGACCTGGGGATCGATGCAGCCGGTTTCAGGGTCGATTGAGAAGAGCACCGTGCAGCGAAAGCCGTGGTGCTTGGCGAGGATCTGAGCCATCTGAGGCATCCCTTCCTCGGAGCGGTACTCCTCATCCCCGGTGATGAACACGATGTGTTTTCCGATTCCCGGTCCCTTGGCACCATTGAAGGTGAGCCATGGAGCTGAATCGTCCATGGTCGGGACGGATGTGGCTAAAACGGTTGTCAATACCAGCAGGATATTCATCAGTACTCCTCCATCGAAGTGGTTCGAGTGGTTCGGACGGTTCCGCGCAGTTATGTAGATTTCACCGCTACAGGATAGCCCATCCTCGGATAGGAAGGCACATGGTTGATGTGGTCGATTCCCTCGATCAAACTGTTCGATCTCGCTCCCGCCTGCGAGATTGGGTTCATTTGTTTTGCCCCGTCATGTGATTGCCCGGATCTACCGGGTAGGTTTTCGGCACTGCCGATTCAGGAGGAAGATATGTCTCGATTGATCCCAGCACTTTTCTTGGTGCTGTTTTTTCCCCAACTTTCCAGCGCTCAGGAGACGGGACAGAAGTGGTCCTATCCCTACGGAGAAGGAAGGGCTTCCCTGGTTCAGGTGGAGGGGATCATCGCCGTCAAGATGATTGACGGACTCGAAGATGAACTGGGTTCTCTGCGGGCCGAACTGCGATCGATCCGAGGTGTGGGCAAGGTGGATGAGAAGAACCTGCAGGAATACCCGGGTCTGTGGTATCTCCCGCTCGAGAAGCGTGTCGATGCGAGAATGCAGCAAGAGATTCTCGCACAACTATCGAGCGCGAGTGTCGTGGAGTTTGCTGGACCGGTTCTCGGCTTCCAGGAAGCCGTCATGATTCCGCGTCCGGAGGTCATCGTGACCTTCGATGGCTCCGTCGATGATGAAGAGATTCGAAATGTGATTCGCCAGTCGGGATTGCGTTTTCTCAAGGAGTTTCCAGCCATCGATCCGACTTACATGCTCGGTTTCGAGGGGCCAACATCCATCGGTTTTGAAATCGCGGATGCCTTGACGGAACTGGAAGAAGTCTGGGTGGCAGAGCCCAATTTCATCCACGATTTGCCAGAGATGGCGACTCCCAACGATCCACTCTTTCCAGATCAGTGGGATATGCAGAATACCGGACAAACCGGCGGCACCATCGGAGCGGACATGAAAGCCGCAGCAGCATGGGACATCTCGACCGGTTCATCGAGCATCGTGGTGGCAGTCATCGACGAAGGGGTCGATGTAAATCATGCCGATCTGCAAGCCAACATGGTGGCTGGCTACGATGCAGTCACCGCTGACCCGACACCGGGAGGGATCCCCGGAAACGCCAATTCCACCGACGGCCATGGAACCTGCTGTGCGGGGATCATCGCAGCGGTGGGGAACAACGGCATCGGTGTTGCAGGTGTCACCTGGAACAGCAAGATCATGCCGATTCGCATCGGTTTCGGAAACTACTGGACTCAGACCGACTGGCTCGTCGATGGATTGACCTGGCCGGTCGACAATGGAGCGGACATTCTCTCCAACAGCTGGGGAGGGGGATCTGCCAGTACCGCCATCCAGAATGCGATCGCCTACGGAAACACCAACGGAAGAGGTGGATTGGGTTGCCCGGTATTCTTCGCTTCCGGCAATGACAATTCCGCGGTCTCCTATCCTGCTCTCTACCCGGAATCGATCGCAGTGGGTGCTTCCAGCCCCTGCGATGAACGCAAGAGTCCATCGTCCTGCGATGGGGAAACCTGGTGGGGGAGTAACTACGGATCGTCTCTCGACTTTGTTGCGCCGGGTCCATTGACGACTACCGTCGACATCTCTGGCAGCGGTGGCTACTCCTCGACCGACTACACCTCCAGTTTCAACGGGACATCTTCGGCCACGCCTCACGCTGCGGGTGCCGGAGCACTGTTGCTGGCGGTGGCACCGGGCTTGACCCACGATCAGGTCCGAACCTACATGCGACAGACCGCCGACGACCAGGTCGGACCGCCCTCTGAAGATTCGGCGGGTTTTGATAATTACATGGGATACGGACGGATCAACTGCGAGACGTTGCTGCTGACGGTGGCGAGTTCGGTGGCGGCGCCGACCAATCTCAGTTGTAACAGCTCGGGTGCGGACGCCCTCCTCTCCTGGACCAATGGCGAGAGTTATTCACAGGTACAGGTGAGCCGGGGAGGTGGTGTGATCGCCACTCTGTCCGGTTCTGCCACCTCTTACACCGATTCATCTGCGGGTGTCGGGAATATCTCCTACGGTGTTCGTGGGCTGGTCGGATCAGACCAGAGTCCTCAGGTCAGTTGCTCCATCTTCCTCACGGGAGGCGCCACCGATCTGGTCTGGGCGCCTTCTGCTGCGGCTGGTGCCGTGGCCGGGGGCAGTGCCATCTCGGCGGCACTCACCGCCAATGGTCGTTCGCCACTGGTGGTCACGACCCTCGATGCGGTCGCCAGTCTCGACGCCTTCGAAACGGTCTGGGTCAATCTGGGGATCTACCCCTCGGGGCATGTACTCTCCGCTGCAGAAGGCACCACTCTCGATACCTACCTGACCAACGGTGTCGGGGGATCCTTCCTTTTCATGGAGGGAGGAGATACCTGGGCCTATGACTCCGCGACCTCGGTTCATTCCCGCTTTGGAATCAGCGGTCTGGCGGATGGAACCAGTGACCTCTCCACCGTCAGCGGCGCCGCCGGCGCCGGCTGCAGCCTTGTCGGTAGCAGCTGGAGTTACAGCGGTGAGAACAGCTGGATCGATCGTCTCGGAACCACGGGCAATGGAGTGGTCACCCTGACCAATCCGACCGCTGGCTATGATGTCGGGGTCTTCAATGACGCTGGCGCCTATCGCACCTTCGGAACATCCTTCGAAATCGGCGGGCTAGTCGATGGTGCTTCGACCCGGGCAGATCTGGTCGGTGCGATCCTCAATTGCTTCATCGGATCACCCCCGCCCCCTCCTCCAGCACCGGTGGCAGACTTCATCGCATCGCCGACCAGTGGTGAAGCGCCGGTAGCGGTGTCCTTCAGCAATTCGTCGACCGGAGATATCACCGGATACTCTTGGAACTTCGGCGATGGTGGCAGTTCGACGGCGCAGAATCCGTCCCACACCTACACCAGTGCCGGAACCTACACCGTGACCTTGACGGCGACCGGCCCGGGAGGATCTGACACGGCGACCTGCAACTCATGCATCGTCGTCACCGACCCTCCACCGCCACCACCGGTGGCTGGTTTCACGCCCGATTCGGCCGGCGGTGAAGCCCCGGTGACCGTATCTTTCAGCAATTCGTCGACCGGAGATATCACCGGGTACTCGTGGAACTTTGGCGATGGCGGCAGTTCGACGGCACAAAGTCCGTCTCACACCTACACCACAGCCGGAACCTACACCGTGATCTTGACCGCGACCGGCTCGGGAGGATCCGACACGGCGACCTGCACTTCATGCATCGTCGTCACCGACCCTCCACCGCCACCTCCAGTGGCTGGTTTCACGCCCGGCTCGGTCGGCGGTGAAGCCCCGGTGACCGTATCCTTCAGCAATTCGTCGACCGGCGACATCACCGGTCACTCGTGGACCTTCGGTGATGGAGGGGGATCGACAGCAGTGAACCCGTCCCACACCTACACCACAGCCGGAACCTACACCGTGACCTTGACGGCGACCGGCCCAGGCGGTTCCGACACGGCGACCTGCAGTTCATGCATCGTCGTGACCGATCCACCGCCACCGCCTCCGACCGCTCCGGTGGCGGGGTTCACTGCCGATTCATCAGGAGGCGAGGCTCCGGTGACCGTCTCCTTCAGCGATTCGTCGACCGGTGACATCACCGGTTACTCGTGGAACTTCGGCGATGGCGGCAGTTCGACGGCACAGAACCCGTCCCATACCTACACCAGTGCTGGCACCTACTCCGTGACTTTGACGGCGACCGGTCCGGGGGGCTCCGACACGGCGGTCTGTAGCTCGTGCATCGTCGTGACCGATCCACCGCCACCGCCTCCACCAGCGCCGGTGGCTGGCTTCGTCCCCAATTCATCCGGTGGTGAAATTCCGGTGACCGTCTCCTTCAGCAATTCGTCGATCGGCGACATCACCGGTTACTCGTGGAACTTCGGCGATGGCGGCAGTTCGACGGCACAGAATCCGTCGCACACCTACACCAGTGCCGGCAGCTACACCGTGACGTTGACGGCGACCGGCCCGGGAGGTTCTGACACGGCAACTTGTGGATCATGTATCGTCGTGACCGATCCGCCGCCGCCACCGCCACCGCCTCCATCCACCTCCCTCTACTACATCTCGTTCCTGTCGACCACCACGGTCCCTGGGCTGGGAAATGTCCGGGATGAAGACATCGTGACCTACGATCCGGCGACCGATTCCTGGGACTGGTATCTGGACGGCAGCGATGTTGGGATCGGCGGGACCGACATCAATGCTCTCAGTGTCCTTGCGGATGGCAGTGTGCTGGTTTCCTTCAACTCCGGTTCATTTTCAGTGCCGGGACTCACAGGTGGGCCTTCCGGAACCACGGTGGAAGATAGCGACCTGGTGCTATTCACACCGACCACCACCGGCTCC
>Ga0209089_10001507_pt1 | contig 21331 bp, 21 predicted proteins | sample ArcticOcean_MG_C_FD_187431 | JGI IMG/M metagenome (GOLD analysis project Ga0209089, IMG submission 187431) | Marine microbial communities from western Arctic Ocean - ArcticOcean_MG_CB2_150 (SPAdes) (version 2) | ecosystem: Environmental > Aquatic > Marine > Oceanic | place: Arctic Ocean: Canada... | reverse complement strand
GTGGTATTCATCGAATCCGATGAGCGCCATTTGCATCCACCTTCAGAGTTCCTCTGCTACCGCTTTAATTTCTAGTGAGTAGACTGCTACTCGCCATGAGACGGTTACATCTTCGTCACTGTCTGCATCAAAAGGTCCAGGCGGGAAATTATTGACAGTTAATGTGACAGAAGTTAACCATTCACCAGTTCCATTTCCGCCATCATTCCATTTTGCCTCAATGTCATTCTTACTCACGCCATCTGCTATGTATGAAGAGCCATCCCATTCAGGGGTGATTTGGATTGTAAAACTAACTGTATCACCGTTGCAAGAACCACTACCTGTTTCATCATCTGGTGTCCCCTCAACTCCTGAAAAATCAGTTTGAACATCTACAGAATCAGTTCCAGGGCCAACAGGATTCACATCGTCATTATCATTACAACTAACGGTGATTTCAACAAATCCAATCATCATATCTCCGGAGTCTAATTCAAAGAAGTAATCACCTTGCTCGCCATCTCCAAGATTCATAGTTTCATCAGAGGTGATATTGTCTTGAATGAAATCTACTTGCCACTTGCCTTTTGCGCCCGAAGAGGCTCCACCTAGGTCGTCAGAATTTGACGCCATAAAGGAGAAGTAGGCTGGGAAAGTAATAGCGAAAACAACTGAAACCACCAAAATGGTGATTGCCCTCTGAGAGCCGAATAATTTCTCAATACCTGTCATTATCGCCCCTCAACTGTATGTGGGTGGCCTCTGTGTTATCAATGTGCCACCGTTAGTGGTTCACTCTTCCTCGGCAGAAAGAATCCATTCAGCAGGTGGCCAAGAAGGCAAGTTTGTGTCTGGCCAAGCGGCCTTATCCACATTAACTCCTTGATTTTTGAAGGTCCTTTTTGAACGCCTCCAGACAGGTAGGAGAAAACCGATGGTCGAACGTTCTCCAAAAGTCCATTTCCAAGGGCATTTCGGTAGGCGAGCAGCCCATTGAGCGAATAATGCGCGCCACTCTTTTTCAAGTTCATTGGGGATGAGCCATTCCACTATTGTTAGTGAACCAGCAGCACCTTGCACGTGACTGTACGCTTCCATCCCAACATCTTTCAGAGGTCCATTTTCAATAACAATCCCAATTGTTCTCGCCGCTTGGGCTATGGGAACGATAACTGCCCAGCGATCAATAAGTCTGCTACCACTAATTCTGCGGGCTGACCAGTTCGCTTCAACTACAAGTTGGCGTAATGCTCTGATAGCGTCAGTAGGTGAGATGCAAGTCTCAACCTTCAGGTGTCGCGGCACAGCCATGATGCTCCCTTCCACTCATTTGTGATAATCAATTGCAACGATTTCATCAACTAGGCAGAGATTTCATCGGATTTAATCAAATTTCAATCAGATAATGCAGTGGTGAGCATCCCCCCGGTTGAACGTGAGATGAGCATCCGCACGGTTGAGCATGCCGCGTATGGCGGCGAGCGATTTTTTCGTCTGTTGTTTACAACTCAACCAAATAGAGAGCCAAGACCTTCGAAACTTGAGTCGTCCTCATCCTCTTCAGCTGCTGCTTCCTCAGCGGGAGCAGCATCATCTGCGGCTGGTGCGGCACCACTAGGTGCAGCAGCGGCGACCGGTGCAGCGATAGCAGCGCTCATCGCTTCTCCGATGTCGACGTCACCAAGGCTAGCGACTAGCGCTTTCACGCGTGCGTTGTCACCTGATACGCCAGCGGCCTTTAGGACCGCACCGACATTCTTTTCGTTGATCTCATTCTCTGCTGAGTGCAATAACATTGCAGCATATACATATTCCATTTTTTCTCACTTCCTTTTAACCAAATAGGTCACCGAGGCCGTCAAATGCGTCCTCTTCTTCCTCCACTTGCTCCTCTTCAGCCGCTTCCTCTTCAGGTGCGGCTTCAGCAGGAGCTGCGGCGGCAACTGTTGTTGCGGCGCCGAGCATTCCCGACAATTCTTCGTCGAGAGCGGAGGAATCTAGTTGCCCTGCAAGGGCCATTGCCCGTGAATTTGCACGGGAGATGAATAGAGGCATGGTTTCACTGTTTGTGATACCAGCCTCAACAGCCACGGAGAGCGCCTCGCTCTTCGCTTTAGATAGTAGAGTGGGCATTGTTTCTGGAGTGAACCAGCGTACATTACACGCAACATTGAACGAGGCGGAAACTGCCTGTGCGATATTGTTGCGGAACCCATCAAGGTCAAGATCAAGATCTTCTGGTGGCATTAGAATACCATCTTGCATGGCGCCACAGAGAATAATACCAATTTCAATTGGCTTGATTCCCAGTTTGTCTAACATTAATCCGAGGTCACCTGGAATTAATTCACCTTCATTGACGACAGTAACAGTCTTCTGAATCAATACCTTACCTTTGTCAATCTTTGCTGGGATACCAACTGCAGATAATTCTCCGACAATTGGTCCAGGAGCGAACTCAGTTTCTCCAGCCTGTACAACAATGTCTTGAGGTGCAATATCACCTGCTTTAGCGGACCTTCCGGTCCTAGTCTTCTCTAACTCGTTGAATAACTGGAATGGACTTAGATTTGATGAATGAACTAGAACAGGCTGTGCAGCATTTTCCATCATTGTCTCCAAGGATTGTTCTTCAAGCCCTGCTTTTTTCCAAGCAAGGCGGAACAGGGTTTTCTTTGCCATTGTGAGGCTCATCATGGTACGCAATTCTGCGCGCATACCTAGCATTGCAATTGCTGGTACACCACTGGTATCAACTATTCCAATTACCCCATCCTCTTGAAGGATTTCTGTAAGTTCCCCAACTCTGTCTCTCTTCCAACCCACTACCTTTGGAATCATTAAATCAGCACCTCCACTTTGATAGAAGGACCCATGCTGGTCTTGATGTATAGTGAACGAATATTGTCTGCACCACGTTCTAACTTTGATGTAACACGCTTCCACATCTCCAATGCGTTTTCAGAGATGTGTTCTTCAGTTTGGCTTCTTGCGCCTACAATAGTGTGGAAAGTGATTTTATCTCGACTGCGAATGATAGCAGTGCTGCGAAGTCCATCTGCAATCATGCCTGGATCAACATTAGGTGGTACAGGACGAGGCATTTTTCCACGAGGACCAAGAACGATTCCAAGGAACCTTCCGATAGTTGCCATGTGTGGAACTTCAGATAGGAAAAAGTCGTGTCTTCCTGCCAACTTTCTTGCCTTCTGTCGGTCACCACCCAAATCCTCAATTTTATTAGGGTCAATAACAACTATTCCAGCAGCCTTTGCTTTGGTTGCCGTTTCACCTTCAGCAAACATAGCGATGCTGATTTCCTTACCGCGCCCATGCGGTAGACGGACATTTTCTTCAATTCTGTTTGAAGGGTTCTTCAAATCAACATCTCTGATGGTAAATGCCATCTCAATGCTTTCAATGAATTTTCGCTCTGGCGCTTCTTCAAGCGCTTTTTTCACTGCTTCAGTAATTTGTTTTTCCATTTTTCCTCACCCCTGCGGTCAACGAGGTTTCCCTCTCCCGCAACTCGTGTTTCAATCGAATTTGTCGTCATGCTCTCCCGCTTTCACTTGCATTATGAAATCCTTTGGCACGATGCCTTCAATGTGACAACGCATAGAGACACATGTTCCCATGACCTCTAATGAACGCTGCTTGACACCTTTGCCAGTCAAATCATCTGCCTTCTCTTTGGAGATGGTTATGATTTGATCAAGTGTAATATTGTGAACAGTCGGGTCAGAACCAACATCGGTTTCCCCTTCCCAAGAACCATTGAACTTGATTCCCTTGCCAATAACCGCAGTGCGTATGCGCCGTGCAGTCCAGTTATCTGACATTGATTCACCTCATTGTTTGGGTTTTGGCCGACCTGCTTCCCCTATTTAACCGCCGCGAGAACCTCATTACTCACTCAGGCGACACGCTCCGTAACGTGTACATTATCAGCGCGCATAGTGATAGGGATTGGAACTGCAGCTTCAAATAATTCAACAGTCACTTCTTCTTTGCCTTCTTCAACTCCTGTTACGCGGGCGCGATTTCCTTTGAAGTGACCTACTCTGATTTCAACAACACTGCCAACTTCGATTCCAGCAGTTGCTGATTTCGGCTCAAGATAATTGGATACAACTGCTAATGGTGCTTCACCTGGCAGCACTTTGGAACAACCACGCATTGGTGTAGTCACACCTCCAGCACGTCCGATTAACTTCTCGACATGGTGCTTTGCACTCGCTTCAACGAATATGTATCCGCGCATGAGGCGAGGGTGAATGACTGCGAAAACTTCAGCTTGAACATCTCTCAGAGAGCCGGTGCCAGAAATACGTGCATGAATTTCATTGGCGATTTTCTGTTCTTGACCAATTGTTGTTTTGAGCATATAGAGGAAACTTGAGACATCCCCGTACATATCCCCAAGTTGGGAAACTGTGGGCCGGTTTTGAATAGCGGATATCCCGTCTTCTGATTCATCCACCTCATCTGGACTCAAAACATTGAGATAACCAGGGTCAACCCACATTGCTTCATCGTAGAGGCTGCGTGGTTCTATTTCTGAGGAATCACTAACGAACAGAATTGGAGTCACCTCGTTTAGGCGGTTACCAAATTCAATTCCACGTGCTTCACCCATGCGGACGAGGGTTAGAGAGGATGATTGAATACCAGTAGCGTCTTCAATTCTCATGAACACATGGTCAAGGTCATTATGGTCTCCAACTCCGTAAATCCCATCCCAGCAATTTGCAAAATCAGTGACTTCTTCACTGCGCTTGAGCAAAAGTAACTTATCTTCATGGCGAATAAATACTATGAATCCATCAGACATTTTCAGACCTCCATTTTTAGACAGGGAATTAACCAATTAACCATTGGAAGAATTTTGGTAGTTCAGTATCCATTAACCACAACATAACAAAGCCGATGAAGCCAAGTACAAACATACCAATTCCACAGACCCAAATAGTCTGTCTGAATTCCATCTTAGTAGGTTTACGGGCCATGCGAATAATTCGAGCCCATGAACCGCGTCCAAAACTGCGGACCCATGTTTCAAATTGGTCCTGTCGAGATTGAACGCGGTCCTCGAAGGACTTACTTGTAGAGTCTGAACTAGCCATGGTTGAACCCCTTAGGGTTCATGCCGACATGGGGGTCCTCTTTAACATCAACGCTTGAATTTAATTGATGAATTCAAGACTGCGATTACGCATTGTACGCATCTGTTGATGGGCTGTAGCGCCGAAAATTTGCTGACTCTTGACTCCTGTTAAGACCAACAAAACACGCAACTCGTTACCCATGGACTTGTCAACGGTTGCTCCCCAAATAATTCGGGCATAGGGGTTGATTCTCTCTCGTATCTCTTGGGCACAGCGTTCTGCTTCTCCAAGGGTTAGTGATGGTCCGCCGACCACATTGACTAATGCACCTCGGGCATCAGAGATATCAATATCAAGAAGTGGTGAGGATAGTGCTTCTGCAGTTGCATCAACAGCACGGTCGTTGCCAGTTGCTTCTCCTAGTCCAATCATCGCCATTCCACCGCCGTTGAGCATTACACTTCTCAAATCTTCAAAGTCGAGGTTAACAAGACCTTCTTTGGTAATCATTTCTGTGACCCCAGCAATTGAACGCATCAGTAATTCATCAGCTACTCGGAACGCTGCTTCAATAGGTAAATCCTTGACACCTTCAACTTCTAACAACTTTTCATTAGGTAGGACTACGACAGTATCGCATACTTCTCGTAGTCTCTCTAAACCCCATTCAGCATTTTGTCGGCGAAGTGTTCCTTCTGAGACGAATGGGTATGTGACTACTGCAATTGTTAGCGCTCCGGCGGCTTTTGCCAACCTTGCGACTACATGAGCCGACCCAGTTCCAGTTCCACCGCCAAGTCCTGCGGTGACAAAAGCGAGGTCACAGTCATCAACAATGTTGAGAAGTGTTCGTTCTGATTCATAAGCAGCCTTCTCGCCTTTTTCAGGGTCTCCACCAGCACCACGACCGCGAGCCGTTCTGCCGATCAGAATTTTTTGGTTAAGTTGTGAGCGCAATAGGTGTTGAGCATCTGTGTTAACAGCAAATCCTGAGATGTGTTCTCCAGACAATAAGCCTTCATCTTCCAAGCGTTGAACGGTATTGCAACCGCAACCTCCGCATCCAAAAACCCTAATTCTAGGCGCTAAACTAGCCAATAATTCTACTAACTCTTCGTCACCTTGGATAGGTTTGGCGGTGCTTACTTCGCCTTCTTCTTCTAAGGGACCTTCTCCCTCTTGCAGTTCTAATACGCGGTCAATCAAATGGCGCATGGGTCTAGCCTCACTAAAGTCACCTTAACCTTGACGCTCGTCATGGGTGTGCTAAAGTGGGTTCGCGCACCCCTTCGGAATAGCCGAAAATGAAGAAAGTCCTCCCTAAAGGGAGGTCAATTAGCCCGAAGGTCAAAGTGTAAGCGCTTATCTCCCAGTTTGATGAAGTGTAAGTCGTTGCTACTTGTGATAGTCTTAATCGTCTCCTCACAGCAATTATTTTTCACCGCTGAAACCAACCAAATTTCAGCTTTAGATGAACAACAGCCAAGGGCTCAATCAGTGGCTAGCCAATGGCAGATGACTGATGCTCCCCCCATCCAATCAGGTTGGTCTGCTAATACTTGGCAGCCCGATCCCAATAGTGCGCTTTGGGATTTGGACTTCAGTCCAGACGCTACCAAGATAGCAGGCGTTGAAATCTCAGATAACAGACTCTTTGTATGGAATGTTTCAGATGGCCGTGTTTTACTTTGGATTCATCACTCAGCAGCCATAGTTGATGTGGTTTGGCTTTCTGATGACTGGGTTTTAGTCGCAGACTCTGGAATAAATTGGTATTCTTACCATGTTGTTGACGACGGTTCTTCCACCCCTCAAACCTCTACACAGATGCGCTCGGGACAATGGAGTGATAGTCTAGCTGGGACATATAACGGCTATCTTTGGGGTCTTGATGCCTCTTTGAATCACTCAAAAGTGGCATTTTGCGGCAATATCAACCACTTGAATATGGGTGGTGAAGTTGTTATTGCCGATTTGTATCATTTCATTGATGGTTCGCCAGCCAATGCTCAACATTTCTTTCCACAATATTGGTCGGTAGATTGTTCAATTTCGCCAAACGGCGCAACAGTTGCTGCAATAGGCCGAAATCTGACAACTTACTCTGATGGCAATGTAACCTATCGAGATATTGTGTATGGGGTTGAAGTCGCCACGGGAGTGCTTCTGTGGGAACGATTTGTTGGCGGTGATAATTCCAGTGCTTGGGCGGTAACTTGGGAGCCTGGTGGTGGCAGTTACACGATTGCGTACAATCACCCTCTTCCGAGCCAACCAAATGTTTGGGAAGGTGTGGTTACAGCCTACGCTGAGGTAGATGGTTCAGTATTTTGGTATTCACCAATTCCACAGAATGTAAGTAGTCTCAAGTGGCTTCCTGATGGTTCCTACCTTGGAGTAGGACTATTCGACCCTGGCCGAATATCATTTATTGATACTGCAGGGCAAATTCAAACAGATTTTGGATGGCATGCGGTAAAGTCGGGTTCAACCTCAATTCCAGAGGATGTCACCGCGATAACAACAACCACAATTCAAGCATCAACTACAGCAAACCAATTAATGGCATCCGCTGGTAGGGATGGTTCAATCGAAATTTGGAAAATTGATATCACTACATTTGAAATTCTGCCATATCGTAGATTAGGTCCTGCACATGTGAGGGAAATTGCAGTTCACCCTATACTTGATTTGGTCGCTATTGCTGATTCATCAGGAGTTGTAACAGTTCGTTCATCAAATGGTTCAATCAATCGGCAGTGCTTCCATCCTGAGTTTGGCCAAGTTGTTTACGAAATTCCATTTGCTAAATCAGTTGATTGGTTTAATGATGAAGCAATTGTAGCTTTCAGCGATGGAGTAATTATTTCTTGTAATGAATTTAATAAATGGTCTTGGACTTTTGACCTAAGAGATTACAAAACCGTAGGTGCTTTTGGCAGAATTGCCATGCATCAAACCAGCAATTATGCTGCAATTTCCTGGTCCTCTAACACCCTCAACAATTCATTAGATGGGCACGTCGCTATCATTGAGCCAATGTCCGGACAATTCTTCAACGAATGGCAATATTCGGAATCTCATTGGACAATGGCGTTCAATGATTTTGGGACAATTTTGGCCTCAGTTGGTCAAACAGGTGGAGTAAGATTGTGGAATACAAGTGACCCAAACCCACAAAATTGGATGGATGACGGCTCACCATATTCACATAACGGCTATGTCGGAGTCACCGAATGGATGCCAGGGGCTGACTTGTTAGTTACTGCAGGTTGGGATAAACAACTAATCATGTGGGATATTCAAAGTCAATCTCCAATGCAACAAATCACATTGGTTGACGAGCCCTTTGCATTCGCAGAATTACTCAATGAAGGCATAATTGTAGTTGGTACGGGCAACGCTGCTAATTCACTTTCAGGACAGTTAGAATTCTATGATATCCAAAATAGCACACTAGTCAACTCTTACCAAATGACTCACATTCCTCGTGGTTTAGGCATATTTCCAAGCGACCAGTCTTTGGTGGTGGTAAACCATACCGGTACGATGCTAGTTCTAAAGTTGGATGCTGATGGGGATGGGTGGATAGATGTGGATGATGATTTTCCAAATGACCCTACTCAACATGAGGACAGCGATGGTGATGGTTGGGGGGATGACCAAACCCAAACTAATGGTGATGATTGCATTAACACTCAAGGAAGTAGTTACCAAGATAGAAATGGGTGCCTAGATAGTGACGGAGATGGCTACAGTGACCCAGATTCCACATGGCTTGCTCACCCCCTAGGTGCCGCTGATGCCTTCCCTAACATGCCTTCACAGTGGCATGATACTGACGAAGATGGCCATGGTGATGAGTATTCCTTTACCGTTGGTAATGATAATCTAAGAGTAGGCGAATCCGGTGATGCTTTCATCAATGATGTAGCCCAGTATCGTGATTTAGATGGAGATGGTTGTGGTGATAATTACACACATGGTGATGACAATGGGATGCGGATAAATGAAGCAGGGGATGCGTTCATCTCAGATCCTACACAATGCAATGATTTTGATGGTGATGGTTATGGTGATAATTACACATTCACTCTAGATACAGGTGGTTTACGAGTTGAGTCAGGAGATGCTTTCCCACTGGATTACATGGCGTGGTCTGATTTAGATGGGGATGGTTGTCCGACCAGTTCTGCAACTGGACTTGCCATTGACCTCTATCCTACAGATAGTGAAAATTGTGACGAAGATTTGCCGTTTTGGTTGCCGGTGAATCTAGCGATATTGATATCAAACGATGCGTCAGTCTGGCATCTAGACATTTCTTGGGATTCTGTTGCTGATAATACCGATATTATTCGGTTAGAATATGCCTTGAATAGTGAGACATCGTCTCCAATAGATTCGGATTTCTCAGCGATTCAGGTTTGGACATCAACTGGCGCGGTTAGTGAGGCTTTGACCATTAATCCTGAGGCTGGAAATAATTACATTCATCTCAGACTAATTGGCATTCCTGATGATGGGGATTCAATTAGTCGCAATTGGACATCGATTTGGATTGTTCATACAGGTGAGGACAATACAACCGAAAATGGTTCGGACAATACTACCAATAACAATCTTGATTCTGATGAAGATGGTGTAATTGATTCAGCAGACAACTGTCCAAATGAATATGGGACAATTGCGAATCAAGGTTGTCCTACTATTAACGATACATCTAATCAGACTGGAAACAATGGCAGTAATCCAGAAGATGAATCAATGAATACCTCAACAATCTGGTATGTATTAATTGCAGTAATGCTTGCAGGACTTACAATACTTGCAGTCATGGCGATAAGGTACAATCGCAAGACCGACAAGATTGTAGAAGGCGTCCATTCAATGGCACAACCGAGTTCGTTTGCCCCTCCTTCAACACCTCCATCCCCTAATATGCATCTTCCGTGCAAGGAGTGCGGCGGCTTTGTTCAAGAGGTGATGCACCAAGGAAACTTGTGGACTTGGTGCCCGTCTTGTCGTGAATGGCAAGATTTCCTAGGCAAGCCATAATCAACCAAATGAAGAACTAGATTTAGCGGCTTGATTGTGAATATTCATGGTAGTCTACAGTAGGTTGTAGGGAGTCAATTGCTGTTTGCAGTCGAGCATTTGCCGCTTGTTCTCCAGATTCAATTGAAGCAATTTGTTTGCGCAATGATTGAAGTCTGAGGGTTAGCGTAGTCACAACACCTTGGTTCAGACCTAGCGTAGGTTGAATCCAACGTTCTAATGAGGTGACAACTCTTTCAACAGAAGTTGTCATCCCGTTATTTGATATGAGAATAAATTCATCATTCTCTCGATTAACCGGCCCACATTCACCAAGTGCTTTCTCCAATCCTTTTGCAATTTTTGTTGCCTTTTTGAGCGAACCTTTGCTTTTTTCAAATGCCTCTACGCAAAGCAGATGGGCTTCGATGTGGCCTGTTTTTGCTGCTGTTGAAAATCCTTTCAACGCCTTTTTCAAATTACCAAGGTGCAAATTGACTCTACCCATTTGCATTGAGTCTTCAATTTTGAGTGTTGTCTCATCTCCAATTACACTAACACCTTCCTTGGTTTGCATATGACTTAGTTTAGCGGATTCTTTAGACAATGTTTTGGCAGCTTTCATACTCAATTTCCACTTTTCTCGAATTTCTAGAATATTAGCGTGGTCTCGTAATGCAAGCACTAACAATTCTTGTTGTTGAAGCGTTCTTTTCTTCTCAGATAACAACAGTGAGGTTAATTCCTCAGCCATTACTTCTGAAATTTCAAGACGTCCATCAGCGACATAACTGCGCAATTGATTCAGAACTTTGACTGGGTCATCCATGCCGAACAAAAGGTCCACCTTAGCATCCGAGTAGAGTCATCACGCATTACCACTCCTGTTGTTCGTGTTAGAAGCCAATGCTGAGGAAAAATGGGTTTGTTCAATTTCTGCGTTTTACAGCTCGGCGTTTCCGGCTTTTCTTTGATGCCGGTCTACGCCTCTTTGGTTTTCTTTTCTTTGGGGCTTCGTCTTCATCTTCGTCGCCCCAATCATCTTCATCTTCGTCGTCATCGTCAAAGTCGTCATCCTCTTCATCATCCTCAACAACTGTCTTCTTGCGGCGTTTCTTTTGTTCTCCTGTGCCTGTATCGAATGGGTCACCTTCATCTTCCAATTGTTTGGTTTTTGGTGCGGCCTCTAGTTCAGCTAGACCAGCATCTGCTGTATCGCCAGAACCACTATCATCACCACCGCTCATGAATTCAAGCATCCAATCATCTTCTTCATCAAACTCATCATCGCCTTTCTTCTTCTTGGATGGGTCCTGTGCGGCGAGTACACCCATCATTATAGCGAAGAATAGGAGTAACAAATTGAAGGACCCAACTGCAATGATAATGACATAAGGTGGGCTAGTCAGAGATAGCGGGGCTTCGGGTTCTTGTTCTCCCTCATTGAATGGACTCTTTCCACTTTGACAAAGGGTGATTCCGCTAATGTTCTCATAACAGTGATCAACATAAAATGTGGTTGTGAACAATTTTTCATTGCCGGCGGAATCTTTTGCCATGATTTTCAATATGTGGTTGCCAGGGTCCTCAAAGGTTGAAGCAGGTTCAGTCATACTGAAAACCACAGTATTTGAAGGGGTGCCAAGAGGTGTAATTACCGTGACATTTTCCCATTCAAATTCCTCATTGAAGAACTCGCCAATATTAGTGAATTGGTATTTTACTTCAATCAGTTCAACATCATCAGTGACTACGCCATGAATTTTAATTTCAGTACCGTAAAGGTACTTGCTTTCAGATGATGGTGAGAATAATTCAATGGTTGGTGCTTTGGAATCAACGGACCAATTGGTAAGCGAGAAAGAATGTGAGTTTCCAACGACGTCAATTAATGTTGCAGAGACTGTGATGTTATTAGTTTGCATTCCGCCAGGAATAGTGAAATCCCAGATGAAGTAGGTGTCAGAAGCTAGGAATGGTGTGGCACGAGTAACTTCACCTTCGGGAGTAAATGTGGTGCCAATTGCTGAACCTTCAACGTAATTATCTGTATGAACTTGTATCATGGGGAATTCCTCTAATGGTTCTATACTATTGATGTGCAATCGGTAATCACCGCTTTTTAGTGGTCCACCAGGCATTCCCTCCTCACCTCCGATTCCAAGTAAGATTTCAGCATCAGGAGGTGTAGTGTCTTCGTGCACTAGCCATACATTTGAACGATTACTTACAGAATCTCTAGAATTACCCCATGAATCTGCTACAATAAGAGCGTACCAAGCATGGCGGTCCAAGTTTTCTACTAGTGATAATTCACGAAGAATTGTAGTTTCAGTAATGTGTGGTGTGTATGTGTCAATCATCAATTCCCAGCCTTCATTATCAGATAAGTTTCCAGTCTCATTATTTTCAAACGGTGTGCCAAGATGTCGCCAAATAGAGTAGGATTCATCTTCCTCTGCCAGAGAGTTAATCCAGGATAATAATAAGCTATTCTGGCTACCTTGAAGCATTGGTTGGGCGAGTTGCACAGGTGCGGGCGCTAAAGTATCTTCACGAACAGACAATAGTATGCAATTGTCAATGAAGCGAGTATCTTCATATGTTGCATTGAGATGGTTATATCGAGTGACAGATGTGATGCAATAATACGAAAGCCTGTCCTTATCAATTGGAACAGGAATTAATGCATACTGGACTCCATCAGGTACCGTTGCTACAAGGGTTGCTTCAAGCGTGAGATTACTTGCTTCGGAGAGTTTGGTCCAAGAGTGCCAGATGTGATAATATTCACCTTCTGCACCCATTTGGTCAGTCCAAGTGACATTGGTCCAACCACCACCGATATATGCTGCCTGAACATTAGTTGGTTCTGCTACCCATGGGTCAAACGCATTCTCCATAATTGGACCGGCTAAAGAGGAAGGCAAGATTGTGCTATTGTGATTGCCACGTGCATCAGCAGCAGTTACTGCATAGTATGCATACCCAAGAGAACCTCGCTCGACTTCATATCGATAGGTTGCAACTCCTGATGGTACGGCAGCGATATGCTCAATGTTTGGATCGAGGGTGTCACTGAACGGTGCGCCTGAACGCCATACGTGATATGTGGCGCCAAGTTCTACTGGGATGTCAGTCCAAGTGATTGTAGTGTTTCCAGTCCCACCAAGCGGTTCAGGTACAAAGGTTGCATCTACGCCGGCGACATCAATTGGTGCGACATTGTCTTCAGCAACTGGGAACTCTGAATCCATGGTGTTGACACCCCCAATGAAGCGGAAGTCTTCGTAACCTAAGTAAAAGTAAGTCACAGAATAATATGCTTCAACATCAGTACCTGCTGGAACATCATAGGATGTACTTGAAACACCAGGAGGTTCGTTTGCAACCAATGTCTTTTGCATTCCAAGCCAATTGGCTCTAGTTGCTGGTATTAGATGTCGGTAAATGTTGGATATGTATGCATTCGGTCCCGTTTCCATTAAGGTGCCGGGTTGAAGTTGATTGAGATTGATCCAGTCAATTTTGGTTCTACTAGTTTCAGGGAAAAATGTAGCATTTACTTGAAATGGTGCAATAATATCATGTGTATTTTCGTAAATCGGCTCAGGAATTTGGCCCGTCCCCAATTCCATGAAGGCTTTGAGTGAACCGTCATCAAGTTGAGTTGCAATACCGTAATAGAACGTGCCATTGACTCCTGGAGGTAATGGATGAATGATAGAATGTTGCTGACCAGGGCAACTGACCACATTACCGGTACAGGCAGAAACATTAGCGATGTAGGGAATCGACCCATTTTGAATCTGGCTAGTATTCATCAGCGCATCACTACGATAAATTAGGTATCTACTCGTCTGAAGCATTTGAGCGATGGTCAAATTTTGGGTTTGGATATTTTCCCACATTATCGCCGTAGATTCAGTAAAGGGGTCAAAGATGGCTTCAATATTCTGAGACTGCATATCATTTGGCGCCGCCTGATCTGCTGCCACAGTAGGGACAAATGGTATCGCGGAAACCATTAGCAAAAGTGCGGTTAGTAGAATTGGCTTACTCATCTGAATACAGCGCACGCTCAATCCCTCTGTAAGGGTGTGTGGTCACGAGGCGGTTATGAGGCTGACGCAATATGACGCCCTTTAGAGTCAAATCTTGGCCATTTCAATTAGTATCATCATTGTTATCGCCCCCTCGGGGGGCGGATATCATCGCCACCAGTTCTTTACGAGCAGTAATGAAACGACTGAAAAAGGAGTATATTCCGCCTAACAATGAAACTAAAAGCACAATTGATAAAGCATTAATTTCAACGTTAAACAATGGTATTTGCCCGTAATCACCAACTCCATTAAACCCCTGCCAAATAGCCGCTAAACATCCGAAAAAGGTAATTGCCATCCTGTCTGCTCTACCAAACCCGCCATAGTTTCTTCCCAGGCCAACAGATTGAGATTGTGTACCCATGTACGAACCCATCAAAGTCGCTAAGCCAGCAGCGTAGCCAAGATGTGGAGATGTGAGCCATGCAGTATTGACTCCAATAGCAACAATAATACCAAAATCAACGATTCTGTCAATAGTATGGTCTAGAAAATCCCCATAAGATGAGACTTTATTGTGAACCCTGGCAATTTGCCCATCTATTGCATCACAAAACGCTGCAAATGCAAATAATAGAGTGGCCAAAATTAATTTTATAGCGCCTTCGGCATCAGCTGTTGCGGTGGCAAAACACCATGCTGAAATTCCTGCAATAAACAGACTAAACCAGGATATATGATTCGGATTTAAAAAGCCTAATTTAATTACCATCGGTTCAATTAATGCAGAAAAACTTTCACGTAAATTATTGAGCGCCATATTCATTCACCATGCAGGATTGTAATCCAGTCAATTCGTTGCTCAGGGCTTTTGGGCTTGAACCCATCTCTTCTCCAATCCCCAATCTGTGAGAAAAGTGATTGAACACTCTGTTCCGAAGAATCTAGTTCCAAGACAGGTGTATCCCCCCATTCATGTTCATCATTCCATGCCGCTCCGAGCAGTTCCCACTCAGCATTTTCATCAATTTTTGATTTTGCCCATTGCCTGTTTTGCATTCTAGTTGTGAGTACTTCGGGATTGCAGCGTATAATGACAATAGCATCTATAGGCAGCAGATGAGATAGGTGCCCATCAATTAACACATCATTCGTAGGTGGATGTGCCCATTGTTTTGAAAGGCTAGTTGCCAATTGTTCAATATCGATTGGATGGGCACCATCGCTGCTGTCAATTTTGCCGAGGTAACCATTCTGTTCGGCTAATTCTTTGTCACTGACTACTGTTAGCAGCCAACCTTTGTTAGAATTAGCAAGGGCAAATTCAGACAAACTAGTTTTGCCGCTACTAGGAGTGCCGGTGATGGCAATTCGGTGCGCCCTAGTCCCACTCATCGTGTTGGGGTTGGTTGTAATGGTCATCAAGGTGATGGCGTAGGCTGGTTAATCAATTTAAGACTGCAAACAATTTTCATAGTCCAATAAATTGGGTTTTTCCCTCAAAATATAAATTATGGGTGGATAAAACGAGTTTTAGCGACCAGTTTATACACAGAGACCACACTACTACAGTTCAAGGAGAGAATTAGATGATACGATCAACTGAAGCGACGGCCATTGTGCTGATAGTCGCAGAACCTGGAAGAGAGACTGAAGTTTTCAACGAATTACAAGCTATACCAGAGGTGGTTGAGCAAATGTTGTTGTTCGGTGAATACGACCTTTATGTGAAAATAGTCTGTGAGGATTACGCATTACTTGGGAGTGTAGTAATCAATAGGATTAGGGCTATTGAAGGAGTAGATTCTACAAAAACTCTCACCGCTGCACCAATGCTTTGAGTGGTGTTCGTAGCGTAGGTTTCACCTACTATGCCCATTCCTCAACATAATATGGCGGAGGCGGTTGATGGTGATGCAGTTGCAACTGAATTAGGATGGGAGGGAGTCATTGGATTAATTGACCCCCGTCAATCAAAGCTCTCATTGATGTTGGTTTTCGTTCCTTTAGCGATTTATTTTAACATTTTTGATCACAATGCACCAATGGCGTTTGCAACTTCAATGGCGGCTATCATGCCGCTTGCATATTTGATGGGGGAGGCGACAGAACAAATTGCGCTGAAAACCAATGATTCAATTGGCGGCTTACTAAATGCGACCTTTGGTAACGCTGCTGAGATGATAATTGCAATTTTTGCAGTGATGGCAGCAGCAACTGCCATCAAGGCTGGCGATGAAGAAACTGCGGCAACAATGATTAGTGTTGTCCAAGCATCACTAATCGGTTCAATTCTTGGCAATCTATTGTTAGTTCTTGGTCTCGCATTTGTTTGGGGTGGAATCCATCACAAAGTACAGGAATTTTCCGATACCCAAGTTGGTGCGAACGGTTCCCTTCTGTTCTTGGCTGTGATTGCATTAATTTTACCTACTGCATATGAATTTACTGGAAATGGACACGAGGAGGCGATAATCACACTCTCTCGTATTACAGCAGCAATTTTACTGATAATGTACGGGTTGTTTTTGCTGTTTCAATTTCGCACTCACGTCGAATTGTTTGCTACAGACGGAGACCATGGTGAAGAACCCGTGATGGCCAAGAAACAAGCCATGACTCTGCTTATCGGCGCTACTATTATGGTGGCTTGGATGGCTGAAATCATGGTACATTCTATTCAATCAGCGGCTGATGAATGGGGGCTTCCAACTCTCTTCATCGGTGTGATATTGTTACCATTGTTTGGAAATGCGGCAGAGCATTTCACAGCAGTATCAGTTGCTGGTAAAAATAAGATGGATTTAGCCTTCTCAATAGCGGTTGGCTCAAGCACTCAGATAGCGGTTTTCGTGGCTCCAGCAATAGTCATGTTAGCGTGGATAATCAATGTTCCACTGACCTTCCAATTTGGCTTGTTTGAGACATTGGCTACGTTTTTGGCTGTGTTGATTACCAATGCTATTGCTGCAGATGGTAAATCAAATTGGCTTGAAGGGTCAATGTTGTTAGCAACATACGCAATTCTTGCAGTTGCTTTCTTCCTTTACTGATTGCAATCATCAATGTTGTTGAAACATATTGTTGAAATATGCTCATAAATTGCGCTTTTCTTTAATCGCCCTACTTTCACTATGACTTGAAATCCAGTACCCCCACAATAGGAATCCAGTAGCCATTGCCACCATGTGGGCAGTTGAGGTTAGTAAACCGATGCCGTTGAAATAATGATTCCATGTCTCAAAAATAACTGCGATTGTTGGAACCAACCATTCTTTGCGGACTTGATGTGAGGAGGCTCCGATAATTCCGAACATACCAACGGAGCCGCCACTCCAATTGCGCGCAAATCCACCACGGAGAAATTCACTGTCTGGGTTGATCAATTCGCCGATATGCATTCCAGCCGTCACTCCAACTGCAGCAACTGAAAGGCAAATCACGAACATAAGGTAGGTTCGAATCGCACCTTCTCTGACTTCAAATGATTGAACAAAAACTAGGAAGCTCATTGTAACGAACACGATATGGAGCGTATCTTTATGAAAAAATGGAATTACAAATAGTGACGCAAAAAAGCGAATCGGTGCGTCAACCAAGTCACCAGGCCAAATTCCGGTAATACACGAATTTCCACCCCCGGTGATGTAGCAATTATTGGCTGGCCCCGTTATATCTGATAACCACAATGCCCAGATGAAGATTAGGTATGAAAAAGTGAATTTTCTGCTCAAAAACAGTTCTAATGGTCTTAATGGTACTCCTGTCAGACTACACCAAGGCCAAGACCAAGGAAATAATGGGAAGTTGCCTTTGCTCACTTAACGCCACCTTGAGGAGGGTTTATTCCGTCATAATATTCTGCAACTGCAGATTCAAGTTGTAGGCTAATATTCTGCTCATCAAGGGTCAAGGTGTGGCCATCTTGGCGGATGATTTTTCCAGCAACAATTACATCGAGGCATTGTGAATTTGAGTAAAGCAGGTTAGCGAGTATGCGGCGATTGTTGATGCCGCGTGGCCGCATTCGAATATCATCGAGATTCCATGCAACCCAATCTGTGGAATCCTTTGTCGCTAATTGCCATGCTTCCCGCGGAGCAAGCAGGGTGGAATCCCAATGGTCATGGCGCTGAATAAGCGAGGCGGCTTTTGCTTCAGCCCGCATATCAAGAGAATTGTTGGATGCGGCACCATCAGTGCCGAGTCTGATATCTACTCCAGCCTCTATCATTGCTGGATAAGATAGTGTTCCACCAGTAGCCAATTTTTGGTTAGAAACAGGACAATGTACAGCATGAGCCCCATGTGAAGCAAGAATTCTCATCTCTCGTTTGGTGACCCAGCCACAGTGAGCACAAACAGTTCCATCAGTAAAATAGTCAAGCGAGTCAAGATATTCTATTGGATACATACCATGCTGTTCGTGGCATTGAGCAACCTCTGTCCTTGTTTCCGAAGTGTGAATATGAAGTCTCGCCTCATACTTTTTCGACATTTCGCTAGCCCGTCGCAAAACTTCTTCTGAGCAGGTGTAAACTGCGTGGGTAGCGATTCCATACTCAACTCTATCATTCGCTAGTGAACCACCTCGGATAAGATTCTCAAGTTCATTGAGAACCCGAACATCTTCCGTTTCAGCGTCGTTTTCAGGCGGCGGCCAAGCAGTTGTTGGTCCACAAATTATCCCGCGAATTCCAGCCTCAGCCAACACCGGTGCAATTGAAGCAGGATAGTGATACATATCGCAAGCGAATGTGGTACCCGAGGCAATTAACTCGGCTACGCCCGCTAGCGTACCTGTCTTAACAAACTCAGGAGTAACTCGAGTTTCGGTTGGAAAAATATTCTTTTCAAGCCAGTCTCCAAGAGTGAGCCCTTCCCCCATTCCTCGGTTGAGCACCATAGGTAGGTGAGTATGCCAATTCTGAAATGAGCGGGTAATTACCCTAGAGGATCCATCAATGGTCGTTTGCACATCCTCGTCGCCATTAGATAGGCTCCAAGAGCCGTTAGGATGGAGTATGAAATCACCAGAATGGAGATTGCAATCGTCATCAATCAAATGAGTTTCTGTGTATCGGGTTAGGCCTGCCGAATCATCGCCTGAACTATCACTCATTGACTCCACCCAATATATGCCGTGATGTCATTTGGCATCATGGTTGTTATGGCGGGGTTGAAGTGAGCCGGCGTTTTCCATCCATTCATACATGGCTGATGACCCGTACAGAACCTTGGGCGTTTCGCCCGATGCGACTGATGCAGAAATCAAGCGAGTGTATCGCAAGTTAGCGCGTCAACATCACCCTGATAGAAATCCAGGAGATGCAGCGTCAGAAGGTAGATTCAAAGAAATCCAAGGTGCTTATGACAAGGTTGAAACTCCGGAAAAGCGCAAAAAATTCGATGAGCAAAAGCGCATGGCAAGTATGTTTGGAGGTGGGCGTGGTGGTGATTTTGGTAATGCCGAATTCAATGTTGGCGGTGCTGGTGGAATTGAGGACATTCTAGCATCATTCATGGGTGGACGAGGAGGTAACCCATTCAGTGGAGGTAGTAGCGGCACAACCTTTGGCCAAGCAGGTCAACCACGTCGGGGCCAACAAAGACCACAACAACCACAAAAGGGGTCTGACATTGAAGCACCCCTAGATTTGACTCTTGAAGAAGCCCAAAGTGGTGTCCAAAAACCATTCACCATTGGTCGGCGAAAACAATGTGGTAGTTGTAAAGGCGGGGGTTGTAGTAAGTGCGGAACTCAAGGTGTAATTCGCAAGATAAGCCAAATCACTGTGAAAGTTCCAGCCGCTGCCGAACATGCTTCGGTGATGCGTCTCAAAGGAATGGGTCATCAAGCGCCAAATGGTTTGGCAGGAGACTTGTTATTGACTGTAAGAATTGATGCTGATGAAGGTAGACATTGGGAAGGTGGCCGCCTGATTCAGACTGTTGAGATTTCTTACAGCACTATGATGCTTGGTGGTAAAGTAAGAATTCATACCCCAGCTGGAAAAATCGTTGAAGTTGATGTACCTCCAAATTCACGTACAGGAGACCGACGCAGACTACGAGGCCAAGGTTACAATGGCGGTCCTTTAGATGTTGAACTAGAATTGCAGGAATCAGGTGATTTGACATCAGAGCAACAAGCCGCTCTCAATGCGTTGCGTGATAGCGGACTTTGATTTCATCAAACTGTTGTAATTCAGTTAGAAGAAGGCCAGAAAGGTATCAAATTAGAAGCGAGGCTTCCGAGATTTCGAGTCTGAATCCAAACAGTACCTTCGCCTGAAAAGTGCATGACTAAACCTTCGCCTCCAAAGGCTAGTGACTTGAGTCCACCAACCTTTCCAACATTGTATTGGACACCTTGAGTGAAAGCAACTACGTGGCCAGTGTCAACAGTGATCTGTTGCCCTTGCTTAATTTCCATCGCTTTGACAGCCCCATACGAATTGTAGTACACACGACCCGCTCCTGCTTGAGTTGTAGCATGAATGAAGAACATGCTTTCACCACTAAAAAGTCCCTTCATCCCTTGGAACTTTGTGTCCGTTTCAACATTTGTTGTGCACGCAAGGAATGAACCACCTTGAATGAATAGTGGTTGATTTGGTTGTATATCGAACCACGCAATGTCTCCGGGAAGTCCAGGAGCAAGGCTAACCCAACCACCACTCGGGTCTGCTGTGAATGTGTTTAGGAAGAATGATTCTCCACCGACTGCTGCTTTTGCAACACTCTTGAGGAAACCCCCGATGCCACCGCCACTACTTCTTCCGGTTACCATCTGTACTCCTGATTGGGCTACCATGGCTCCAGGTTCTGCTTTGATTGCTTCACCCGGTTCAAGGCTGATAGTCAGCATTGAAAAGCTCGGGTTGAATTCTAATTTCTCTTGCATATCGCGACCCATCAAGGCCATCTCTATCAAGTTTCAGTAAAATGGGTTTTTGCAGTTTGGGTGGATTTTACCATCAATCAGCATGGACATCGTTCACATCAAGCCAAATAACTTCACAAACGAGACCTAGTTTTTCTGCTATACTCGGTACTGTTCTGCCTTCATCACTGTGAACCAATTCTTTGACGTAAGTTCCACTTTCGCAACGGACAGTTATCTCTGCTTCATCACCTTCAACCGATATATCTGAA
>Ga0209089_10001497_pt1 | contig 21374 bp, 17 predicted proteins | sample ArcticOcean_MG_C_FD_187431 | JGI IMG/M metagenome (GOLD analysis project Ga0209089, IMG submission 187431) | Marine microbial communities from western Arctic Ocean - ArcticOcean_MG_CB2_150 (SPAdes) (version 2) | ecosystem: Environmental > Aquatic > Marine > Oceanic | place: Arctic Ocean: Canada... | reverse complement strand
GTCGATTGAGTCGGTTTTCAGAATTTCTGATATAAATTCCATATATGGCACACTCCCTAACGGACCAACTATCTATACCGCCCCAGTGTATCTACCCGATACCACAGTAATTTTTGGCCCAGAAAGTACAGGATTGCCTCAGCAAATAGTCTCAAGAATTAATTATGCCAACCGTATCAGCATACCAATGATGCCTGCTAATCGCAGCTTGAATCTTTCGAATGCAGTATCAATCATTGTTTATGAGATATGGCGCCAACTCGGATTCCAAAAATAAAGCAAACTAAGATCTACGTTTGATAATCTGACAACACTATACGCAGCACCTGCAACCTAAGAACCAAGAGTGATTTAAGGACGATTATAAATCCCATGATCTCTGTTGTTTTCGAAGAATTCCCAGGCTTATAATTATCGCCTTCTTTAGAGACATTCTACAATTACAAGGATAATCCCACGTGAAAACTAACCCGTTCATACCGGGTCACATAAGCCTATTACTACAGAGACCATGGCTGGTGATCTCTACCATAATGATAATCACCTTACTGTTAGCTATACCAACAATCTATATGGCACCGGACGAGATTGCTTCACAAGATCCGGGAGGAGAAGTTTTTGACCTGCAAACTGATGTTGATACCCTTTTCTCAGCTCCCACCCATCAAACGGCTTACCTAGCCGAGGCAAAGAATGGTGACATACTTACTAGTAATTCGTTGTTGGAATTATACAAAAACTCTCAGGAGCTTCTGAAAAAAGATCGAATAGGTAGGCTTACTCCGGAGGGATTGCCGTCCCAACCATATCTTTATTCTTTTGTTAATCCCAACACAGATATTCAAACAGTAGGCATAGCTGGCAATATAGCATTCGCAGTTCAAAACATTCTGATTAGTGATCCGGATCTTCAGACTACCCTAGAGCATGCAACAAACGATGAGGTAAAAATAGCCGTTCATAAAGTCCTATCTAATCCAAAGTTTTCGAACATGAAAGCCTTTTTAGCAGAAGACTCTTCTAGCGAAAAGCGGGTGATCGGAGACCATGAAATAGACTACTGGATATCTCCCGCAACAATGTTTTCGGTTCTCGCAGACAATCAGCTTTTGGGAGGGGGAACCTTGTCTATCGGAGTAGGTGCAGATGAAGTCACTCTAGGAAAAGAGGAATTCAACCGCAATGTCCAATCTACTCTACGCGGTACTGAATCATATTATCGGCTTTGGGGAATCGCTATCGATGTGAATTTGGAATCGTTCGATCAGGGCCAAACGGCTGGCATGTATATTATGTTAACCGTGATAGCAGCAAGCTTAATAGTATGGATAAGCCTACGATCTTATTGGGCAATGGTTTTAACTAGTGCAGGATTAGGCATATTAATGGTTTGGCTCAAGGGGATTTCTGCTCTTATTGGACTTAAGGGAGGCCTAATCATAGATTTGATAGTACCCATCGCCATGATAGCCCTAGGTGTGGACTTCGCAGTTCATGCCATTAGAAGGTATCAGGAGGAAAAATACTCTCAAGCGGACTCCAAGACTGCTTTGGCTGTAGGTTTGTCTGGTGTGTTCGGTGCCCTTGTTCTCGCTATGTTATCCGACAGCATAGCCTTTCTTTCAAATATATCGTCAGGCATAGAAGCAGTGATCCAATTCGGTATAGGCGCGGCTATAGCAGTATCATCGGCTTTCGTAGTGCTAGGGATTATCGTGCCTATTACACTAATGAAGATTGAAACCCTCAGTCCAAGACCCATAATTCATAGTCCCAGAATCCAAATTTTATTCAAGTTGTGTGCTGGAATTGCAACGGCATCTGCATTCGCTACATCAATAATATTCCTTGTAGCTGCAAGTAAGCTGACCGGAATCATACTATTATTTGTAAGTATATTTATTTTCATAGTGATCCCCATTCTTTTAATGCATACCCGAAAGCCTGATAGGGTAATCTGTGTACCGAATCGAAGTTCGTTTAACCGATTGGATGCCACCTCATTCGTGGAAACTCTTACTATAGGACTAGCAAAGAGAGCAGGACCAGTACTTATGTGTACCGTAGTTTTCACAACCGTCTGCGTTTGGTTTGCACTAAAACTAGAACCAACTTTCGACGTAAAGGATTTCTTTGATTACAGGTCAGATCTAGTCGTAAGCTTAGACAAACTTGATGAACACATGGGCACTAAAGCGGGAGAACCAGGATTAGCATATATCAAAGGTGATCTAACAAATCCTGATACATTACTTGCGATTAACAAATTCATAGATGAGCTATCAGAGGTGCCAGAAATAGCTACCTACGGTGATAATCAGGTTCTTACAGGATTACACTTGATAGATCTGGTCAAAAACGTAGCTTCCAATAAATCGCTGGTAGAGACCATAACTCAAACATCGGGTGTAGTCTTTACGGATCCAAACGTTCACGGAATACCAAATACAAAAGAACAGGTAAACGCCATTTTTGATTTTATAACTGTGCATGGCCTACCACTTGACAGTAAAACTTTACGTTATACACCGGAACACATTGGTCAGATCCTATATCATGATACGCTAAACTCAAAGAATAATGTCACAATTTTAGAGGTTCCAATAGCAGGTAGCCGCGAACAATCCACGGTAATATCTGCATACAAAAACTTGGATAAGCGTCTCGATATTTTGGAAAGTAATACAGACATATCTCTCGCTGGCTTGACCGGCTCCCCGTTCACAAGAAATGCCCAACTGCAGGCCACAACGAATACGTTACAACGATCAATGCCCATAGCTGCAGCCGGGGCCTTCCTACTACTACTTATAACTATGAGATCTGTACGATATGCATTGATAACAATTGTTCCAATCGGTTTAGTCGTGACATGGCTGTATGGGATAATGTACATCGGGGGATTCGCCCTAAACTTTGTCACGGCAACTATTGGAGCCCTTTCAATAGGTGTCGGTATAGATTATTCGATCCATATGACTGAGCGATTTAGGGAGGAGCTAAGAAGAAATCCTGACAAGTTGACCGCTTTGCGGAAAGCGGCACGTGGAACTGGGGTAGCCTTAGTTGCCTCAGCGGCGTCAAGCATAGTTGGTTTCTCAATAATTGGATTCGCACCTATGCCGATGTTCTCTTCATATGGACAACTTACCGCAATAATGATTTTTCTAGCGCTGACTGCGTCACTTATAGTACTACCACCACTCCTGTTTTTTTTAACACCCAATAAAGAAATGGATGAATCTGGCTGAGGTTAGACACTGTCAGCAATTCAATCTATGTTAAAGGCTACTAGCATCCATACTGCCAATCCGAACAAGAAACGTGCGCCCATATCCATCTAAAAACTACAACCCTATATATGACAACATTAAATAATTCGCCTCCTCAATAATGTCGGACCGGTAGAATATTTCCCTACATAAACTTCTTTTTCACCCATTTCCCGTCGGAACATTCTATGTGTTGTATACGAAACATTTGTTACAATTTACTTAAAACCGTTGTATTACGCTTGGATTACATATTGTTATAATTGATCAAAGGTTTAATAATAGGGTCCAGAGAATAATCGAATTTTTTCAAAGGTATGTTGTTATGAATTTCAAGACGATGATATTGTTCCTCACGATAATGACCCTAGCCCTATTTCCAGCTTGCGATGATGGAAGGGCTGGTACTGACGATATAACTGAATCTAAATGGACTAGTTCAGAAGAAAAACAGGAACGCGTAGGGGCAAACACAGACCTGATAACTCTAGGTGATATAGAAGAGCTAGGATTCGAAGAAGTAGTAGCGAGTATATACGATTATACTTCCCCTTATTACAACATAGCCGAATGGAATGAACCATGGACTGGCAATATCACAGTTGATGGGCAGGATCACAGGTTAAACGTATTGGTGTTTTCGGCCCATCCCATACCTAATTCAACACAGGATAAAGCTACAGCGATGAACCAATTAGACGGATACTTGACTAAGTTTATCAAAAACGTTTCAATCGGGTGCTCAGAAACAGCCCCAGAAGTCTGCGACTACGTACTCGTAAAATTGGGACCCCCCTAATGCGGCTCACAAAAGACACACTAATAAACCCGTGGTTCCAAATCTAGCCTAGACCATACAACTACTATCGATATAATGGCATATTGATATACATTTTGGGTTCAACCACAACGAATAACGGCCTCCCATAATTCCCATGACAGGCGTCAAGCGGTTTAGATTGTTTCCCTTACCTTGAGATAACGCTTGCTTAACAGATCACAAAACTGTAGAGTGCTCCAAACACCATGGAAAACTTTAGCCCTTGCCTTTTTTCCGTTTTACGATTATCAAAATCACTTGATATGCCAAAATACACCATGGTGGTCGCCATGCTCCTTATTGCTCTTGGGATATTATTCTTCGTAATAGCTTCTGTTCAAGGTGGAAATCTGACAAGTTTTACAGCATTAATTCCAACTGTCATTGGATTGCTTTTTCTCATCATATCGTTCCTAGCTAGAAAGATGCCTGAAAGAAGATCGTTGTTTATGCATATAGCAGTGTTATTGGCTGTATTATGTATAGCAGGAGGAGCAATGGGTATTCAATCATTAATTGAAGGAGACCTTGGTCTTTCGACAATAGAACAACTGATTTTGTTCATATTAGGTATTGATTACACTATAAATTCTATCAAATCATTCAAGCATGCCCGAAAGCAAAGAGCTGAAATGCAAAATAGATAATCCATGATAGATTTCCTTATTAAAGATGGTTTTATTATTGATGGCACCGGGAGTCCGGGATTTCACGCAGCAATTGGAATCGAAGGTGACACAATATCGATACTTCGGGGCGACGTATCGAATATAGAGGCCAACCAAGTCATTGATGCAGCGGGTAAAATAGTCTGCCCTGGATTTATCGATGTTCATGCTCATTCTGCACTGATGATTCTTCACGATCCACAGCATCTACCTAAAGTACATCAAGGTGTAACGACAGAACTTATCGGTGTAGATGGAAACTCATATGCACCATTCACGAGGGAACAAGACCTCAAAGATTTCATAGTACTGAATGCCGGTTTAGATGGAGCTCCACCAATAACCCCTTCATGGTCAACCGTATCTGAATACTTAGCCGAATATGACAAGAAGGTGTCAGTAAATATTGCGTATGTAGTGGGCAATTCCCCAATACGAATTAGTGCTATGGGTTGGAACAACAGAAAACCTACAGCCTTGGAATCTGACAGAATGAGGGGGCTTCTCAGGGAATCAATGGAGGAGGGTGCAATCGGCATATCTACAGGCCTAGATTATCCACCAGGTAGTTATGCAGACACAGATGAATTAGTGGATTTATCTAAAGAAGTGGCTAAACTCGGAGGAATTTATCACACTCATGTGCGTTATGCTCTCGGAGATAGGTTCCTTGATCCATATCGTGAGGCTATAGATATAGGTAGACGCAGTGGAGTACCAGTCCACCTTACTCACATGCACCCTAAGAAAGCCTATCCAGAAAGCAGCCTTCGTCTGATCGACCAGGTAGAAGACGCACGGAAGGAGGGGTTGGACGTTACTTTTGACTGCATCCCATACCCTCATGGTGGTACTAGACTAGTTGCCCTATTACCGCAATGGACACATGATGGAGGGTTAGCCACCATCTATGACATTCTACGATCTAAAGAAGGTCGTGAGAAATTGCGCAAGGAATTCAGCCAAGGTTATCGGGAAAGCTGGGATCACGTGTGGTTAACCTACTTCAAACACGACCGAAACAAGATATACGAAGGCCGTTCCGTAGAAGAGGTCGCAGAAATGACAGGGAAACCCATTATGGATACTATTTGTGACCTCCTCCTGGACGAAAACTTGCAAATTTCATTCCACTCGTCTGGACTCGATCCTGAACTATTACCAGTATTTTTTACATATCAGCCCATGATGGTTGGTAGCGACGCCATGCTATTGGGAGACTACCCTCCAGCGCTAGCATTTGGATCCTTCCCTACAGTTATATCAAAATTCTGCCGAGACGACAGAAGGTTCTCCCTAACCGAAGCGATACGTAAAATGACGTCATATCCAGCTCAACTCCTAGGATTAAACGATAGAGGAATTCTTAGGGATAACATGAAAGCCGACATCGTAATTTTCGATTACGACGAAATCGATGCCCCTGCTACTAGAGATAACCCCAAGCAATTCTGCAAAGGTATTGATTATGTTATTGTTAACGGAAAGATCGTAGTTAATCACGGCAAACACACTGGAGTACTACCCGGCCGAGCGTTAAAGCATGGATAAAACAGCAAAACGTGTTAAGTGTGCCTACTACTTGAGACTCAAGGGATCAATCGAATCCTGCGGTAAATCTAATAGAAAAATAGAATGAATTATCACTCGGACTTGGAAGCACATATAGCAAGAATAAACTCAATCTGGAACCAAGGTTTGGATGACCTGGAAAAGGAAACAGTCCGACTAAGGAAGGTATTAAATAAATCTAGCAAAGAAACTGGAACCAAGTCAAATTATCTCTTAGAAAAGCTATGTGAAGTAGAGAAGAGACATCGTCACATGGTCATGCGCTTAAAAACTAACATTAATTGGTTGAGGACATACTCTATAGAATTTGAGAAGGATGATCCTTGTCTTAATTAACTCACTCTACAAACACCAAGGCAAACGCTACATACATTTTTGCATTATTCTCAGAACTTATTGGTTCAATTAAGATTTCGAATTTTATGATTGGTAGTACCCCTTAATATACCTTTTAGTTCTAAATTATACGACAACCAGATAATACACAGTATCCTTTACATTTCAGTACTTGCATGACAGTAATATAGCTATACTCTCACCTGGATCCAAAATGCTAAGGTTTCGGAATGTTATCTATATTGATCATGTTTTCTGATGCTATAATCTATAACTAGCCTAATTGCACATTTTGATACAGGAGGAAATAATGGATAGATTAGATCTCAAATGTTCAAAATGTCAGTCAGCCATCACTACTAAAAGCAAATATTGTGATCAATGTGGATCCTCAACAACTCTAGATCCTGCTCTCTGTACCAAGTGCAATTCAACTATCAAGCCCGATAGTAAGTACTGCGATCAATGTGGATCATTCCATCCAAGTGCAAATCCCAATAACCCACTTCTTGACTGGGAAGGCCAAGCACCTTTCCCAAATAAAATGGCAGGATTAGGTACAAGAACAACAACTCTGTTGATTATATCTTCTCTCATAGCAATCATATGGTGTTCCTACAAGTTTGATTGGTTGTGGCCATTCTAAAATGATACGAGTCAAACCAGAAAATAGGTCTTTAGCAACTACTTCTGTGAAGATAATGCATATATTAACTTCGTGGTCTAATATTAAAATTTTGAGCTGGTCATACTATCTATCTTTGATTCGGTTTGCTTCAAATCTAGTTTCAATAAAATCTACTACGACATTTGTTAACTAACGTAAATCACTTATTGTTTAACCAATTAAAGAAACTATTCTTGGTTACTATCGGGCTCATTTGCCTGGGGCTAGGAATTATAGGATACGTTCTGCCAGGATTGCCTGGAACGATTTGGCTTATTTTAGCAGCAACATTTTTCGTCAAGTCATCAGATCGCTTATACACTTTCGTCGTCAACAATCGTCTATTCGGACGCCAAGTAAAAGATTTCTTGGACAGCGGAGCTATGTCATTGCGAGCGAAAACAATATCCCTTATTTCAATGTGGTGCTTCTCTACTCTTTCGATAGTTCTGGCACCTTATGGTTTTCTCTTTAAGATACCTATAGGTGTGTTGGCACTTGCGGGAACAATATATATATTATCCAGACCAACATCTCGCAAGGTTTAAAATATGAGGAATAAAACACTACGGTCAGTTAGGAGCTAGAGCATAGGCAGTATACCAGGATTAGGGACAGGGTTATCCTTTAAATTTATGCACAACGGTCTAACCACCGATAACATATTCGACATATGGGAGCTAGGAATAACACTGATCACCGCTTGTGATAGGAATGACCATCGCAGTATGTACAAAATCCCCTAGACCAAACACGGTTGCCATTGTTTATCTAACGTTATTAATACCAATATTGGGAGCGTTTTTTGGCTCATCTGAATCAGAACCTCTATGGCAATTCGCGGCTCTAGGTTTAATTGGAGGGTTAGCTTGGAGCACTCCATTCACATTAACAGCCGCAAGATCTAAAACGGATTCCAGGAAATCCAATGGTGCTTAACCACCTATTCTCCGTCCCAGGTCAATTAAGATACCCACACCTTTCCTATTGTCATATTTTTGGCCAGACCGTACTGCTACAAGCTTATGCTATACTCGGTCCCACAGGGACTATTAGTTAACTAAATTCCTGATAATAGACGCATATGAGGAAGGATCCGGCACATGAAGCTAGCATTATTTGACGAATATAAAATTGGTGTTATAGAGGGCAATCTGATTTTCGATATATCCGCCATTACAAGCATAGTTGGTACATATGATCCACAATATCAGATGAACTATATCATTTCCAAATATCACTCATTAAGAGATAAAATCGAAATAACTGCAAAGATGAATCCTGGGATACCAATAGGAAAAGTAAAAATTCGTGCACCATTGCCTAAACCTGGGAAAATTATATGCGCGGCTGTTAACTATCTAGAATTTGGTACCAAATCATCATGTCCACTCGACGCATTCATCAAATCATCCAATTCCGTTATCGGAAACGGTGATACGATAGAACTCCCTAATATTCCTGCTACAGTTTTCCATCATGAAGCAGAATTAGCTTTAATCATAGGGAAAACAGCTAAGAACGTAAGTGCAGCAAGCGCGATGAATTACATCTTTGGTTACACCAATTTCATAGACGTGTCAGCTAGAGGATTTTCACCATTAGGTCCAGGACGCGTTAGTTTTTTCATGGTCAAATCATCGGACACATTTGGTCCAATGGGTCCCTGCATCCTAACGGCAGACGAAATAGACAATCCAAATAACCTGGATATCAAATTATGGAATAACGGCGAACTGCGGCATGATTTTAATACGAGTGATATGGGCAACAAGATCCCTGAACTAATCGAATACTGTTCCTCTATAACTACGTTAGAGCCAGGGGACGTCATATCGACCGGAACGAACCATCAGGGTATAGGTGCAATACAAGACGGGGATGAACTTCTTATGGAAATTGGTTGCATAGGACAGTTGGCCGTCAATGTTAGTGATCCACAAAAACGAATGTGGCCGCGTGGCATAGATCAAGACATGGCCGATAGGATGAGAGGTTAGGAATTCTGCTAAATCAGTCAGAACTCAATTGAGAGACCTCTCCCTCGTACTCCTTTAGATCACTACTATAAGCTCTAATTAATGATTTAGAACAAGGCAGCTACATTCACTTCTTCCGTCAAGTCGCCAATATTAATGGGAGTCAAAGCATAATTCGCGAAAACTGGCATAGACCGAGGCTCAAGCATGTTCTATGGAAAGATTCCCAATTCTTCGCTCGTTATGTAAATTACATGCTACCAGTTTTACATTTACGAGATGTGCAATTCGATCGGATTTATCTATAACGTTGGAACCACTTTAGCCACCGCTTGCGTTTCTATACTATCGGTATTTTTGATGGTGAAATCAATGCCATTTACAGGTACACTACTTGCTTTAGCATTAACTCAAAATAAGCAGGACATCTGATTAACGTATGGAACATAACCATAATCGGAATAATATAATGGCAACCAATGCTTCTTTAAGAATACTATGCGGATAAATATTCTAATAATTATATCCTATCTGATATTCAATGCCTTCTATCCACTGGAAGAGTCTATACCAGCAAAAATGACAGCACGGAGCAATACCTCTAATTCAGTTGATAACTCTCCTATACCACCATGTTTCCTACCTAGTTCGATGGAAAACCATATCAGCACAATTTTAGAATGCAATCGAGTGATCGATGTAGGTCTATATCTAGATCGGGCATATTATAACCGGGGATTAGCTTATCTAAAATTAGGCAAATACGACCTAGCTCTTGCAGACTGCCTCACCTCGATAGAACTATCTCCAGAAGATGCCAGAGGTTATTACAATTGCGGAGTCTCCTATTATGAGTTAGGACAATACGAACAGGCATTAGAAGAATTTACTATCACTATAGAATTAGCTCCTAACTGGATGATGGGATATTATCAAAGGGCAATTACCTTTATTCAATTAGGACAATGGGATCACGCCGAGGATGACAATCTCTACGCATGGTACCTTAATCGACAACACTACAAGAATTAATGATAAAAGAATGCAGGAGGAAAGATGATAATTATTAACCCACGTCGCCAGACAATTTCCACAGAACTAATCGAAGCCTACACTCTTTTGTCACCTGCGACCCTCGGACACATCCTCGATACTGGTATGGAGTCATATATTCAACCCCTTTGGAAACCAATCAAATTAGTTGGACAAGCAATTACAGTACAAACCTATCCTCAAATGACTTCTGCGATAGCAGCAGCCAAGGATATATGCAAACCAGGGGACGTACTTGTAATAAACCGCGCTCATGACAATCGCCACGCGTATGTAGGCGAAATCAGCACCCTGCGATTTATGGAAGCACGTATAGGCGGGATTATTACGGATGGGCCAGCATGCGACCAACAAGCTATAACACGTATGAAATTCCCAGTGTTCTCCAACGGTACAGTAGCTATGACTGGAAAGGCAAGTGGACATGGAAAAGACTGGGGAGCGGTTAACGTTCCAGTAACCGTAGGGGGAGTTATTGTACATCCCGGAGATATGATATTCGGGGACGACGATGGTGTTCTGGTAGTATCTCCGGATAAGGCCATTGAATTCTTAGCCTTTGTACAGGAAAAAGAGTCTTGGGAATCTTGGGTTCGAACAAAAATAGAAGAGGGGTGGACCATATCGCAATGTTACGCGGAGCGGCCAGACCCTATGGTTAAAATGGCATCCAAACTATGACCCTTCTAATCACAGACAGATCTATAATTCAAAACACTGCTACCTCAATTTCCTAACACTATAATTCATCATAACAGGTTCTCGAGTTGCAATAAATTGTCATCATGCTGATCCAGTTCGCCTCGTTCTACCTCCTTTACCAACTCCATAAGCCTAGAGTTTAGTGGAGTCGGCACATTGTATTCCATCCCTTTTTTAACTATATGCCCGATGATGTAGTCTACTTCCGTAGGCCTTTTTCTAACAGCAATATCACGCCAGGGACCAGAATGAGTCGTCTTCAAATGTCTAAATGAGTCCGCCATGCGAACAAACTTGTTAAGCGCTTCCTTTGTATTCATATGCAATAGAGCGGTAGGGTCAAAATTATGCTCAATCAACGGCTCAAGCTTTACTGATCCGGCGTGGGCAACCCTTGTGCTCTCTCGAAACAGTGCGAGTAATATTGGGCGATTTCGATCATTCTCAAGCATGCACACCGATGTTGATGTGCCAAGTGCATTAGATATATATGAGTTTCCCCAGATTATCTTGGACCAGAGATAGCCGGTTATATTGGGCGTTATAGTTGTTTCGTTAGTATTCTCTAAAACACTCCGGATATGTCTTAAGCTATCCGTAATTGATCCATCTATGGTACCTATTCTCATAGGCGCATCTCCACTATATTGAATGTGGCCAGGGCCCATATAGGCTCCACCCCAATCAACTAAGCAACCAATAGTCCTTCTGCTACCGATATATTCTGAAATAATCTCCTCGTTTAGACCATTCTGTAACGACACCACGATAGATTCCAAGCCTATTTTGGGCAACATTGCCTCCATAGCTTGTCGAGTATCCTGTGATTTAACACACAAGAATACAAGACCTAATTCTCCCTCAAGTTCATTCGGCTCGACAGCACGAGGATTTATTCTTACGTCTTTCCCCTTGAGGTCGCTGATAAGAAGCCCATATTTATTAATATGATCTACATGCTCGGTTACTCTGTCTACAAATATCACATCCTCTCCACTTAAAAAAGAACATGTTCCAACAATTGCACCGATAGCTCCTGACCCATAGACGGTTATAGTCATGATAACCTCCAAAACACCCATTATACGGTATAACTTTGAATTCGGGTTTGGAGAAACACGCGGTGAATGGGACCCAGAAAACCATATAGGTTCACGTATATTTTAAGGCTTTTTAAATAAGCAAGTAATCGAGATACCACCAAACAATATTATCTCTTTATCGGACACTAGAAACGCTCCTACACAACACCATTCCTGAGATGCATCGATGTGTTATAAGGCCACTTTTCAGACCTTATAACATAGCCTTTGTTCCAAGATCAAACTATTTGCTCTCCTCCTAGCATAACCATAGACATCTTCCTCAAAGCCTTGATATCTAGCAATGGATTTTGCTCGACTACTATCAGATCTGCTTCTTTACCTGGTTTAATCGATCCAGTCATTTCAGAAATACCCATGGATTCGGCAGCAATGCTAGTGGATGCTTTAATAATATCCATATTGCTCATGCCCGCTTCAGACATTAATTCCAGCCCCAAACAGTAATCTCCGAACATTTGTATCGCGTCTGTACCAGAAACAATCTGAACTCCTGATTTGTTCCACATAAGGCCAAGAAATTCAAGTTGACTCTCACATTTAGCTTTCAAGGCCTCCAACTTATGATATTCGATTTTCGTCAAGATCCGTTCAGACTCCTTAGTAAGCAAAGCTTGTCTATTCCGGTAACCTGTCTGTACAGTTGGACTAAAATATACGCCCTGTTTAGCAATACGCTCCCCAATCTCTGGGTGAAATTTATAGGAGCCGTCGGGCTCTATAAATCCAGCGTGTTCAATCATATCCACGCCCGCCTCTAGGGCATTGGTAAGACTCTGCGTGGCAAGACAATGTGCGGTAGTGAGCTTTCCCATATTGTGGGTTTCATCTACTATAGCTCGAAGTTCTTCTACAGTGTATGACGGACGTCTATTGTCCGTTATCGTCGTTCCACCTCCCGCAGCCATAATTTTGATATGATCCGCCCCATCTTTTACCAACTGACGAACTGCTATCCTAACCCCACCTACCCCATCCGCTTCCTGGTTACACCAATGGAAATGTCCTCCAGTTAGAGTAATCGGTCGTCCACAGAGAAAAAGCCTGGGTGTGGTTGCATACCCGCGCAGTGCACCCTCACGAAGGTTAAATGTTACGTTATTGCGACTTCCATTGTCTCTAAGAGATGTAACTCCAGATCTAAGGTGAGTTAAAGCGTTCTTTGAAGCCCTAAGCAGAGATATTTGGTCTGAATCCTCTCTAATGACCTCCTCATAATGTTTGCTCCATCCCCCAAACATTAAGTGAGTATGCACATCAATTAGACCTGGCAGTAAATATCCATCTGGAAAATCTAAAATTCTGGGATTACATTCAGCAGGAACCGAAATTTGCCCTCGCGGTTGGACAGTCTTAATACTACTTCCTTCTAAAACTACCGTTACGTTTTCCAGTAGTTTTGCCCCCGTACCATCAATAACTGCCTTTGTGTTGATTAATGTAATTGCAGGTATAGTCATAATGTGTATCCTCGATGTAATCGCCAAGATTCTAAGTTCAAACGGACAACAGGTGGCCGTTGATCTAATACTACGTTTTGCCTAAATTGGTCCATTAACGGATTATACCTCTGCAAAAAAGGTTGTATATAAACAAATAGCACCAAATTCCCCCGGTGTTATAATCAAAAATAATGAATGTTAGGTTCAACCATGTATTCAGCTGAATCGTCCCATTATGATAAAGAGGCGGATCACTACGATGCATTTAATGCAGAAGGTTCAAGTCTTATCAACAGCACCGTAGCTAATATCCTCAAAAACCAGGAAGTGACCACGGTTCTTGACCTTAGTTGCGGGACTGGTTCTCAGGTTTTTTGGCTTGGCCAGCTCGGATACAAAGTGGTTGGATGTGATATCAACGCAAAAATGCTAAGGATCGCAGAGGATAATGCCGCAGCAGCAAAATTGAACACAACATTTCTGAAAGGAGACATGCGAACGGTAAAGATAGGAAGATTTGACGCGACTATAACGATATTTAATTCCATCGGACATCTTACAAAGCTTGATTTCGAAAAAACCCTTCGAAATGTCGCCAATAACTTAAATGATAACGGACTATATATATTCGACATTTACAACCTAAATTACCTGATAAAAGGTGATCACATAACCAATCTCACAATTGATTGGCAAAAACTCGAAGGTAATACGAAGATTAGAGATATGCAGTACAGCACCATAGACAAAGCCGGCCTCCTGTGTTCGCATACTATTTCCTACGTAGATACGGGAGCGCCCAGTCCTCACATATCTAACAGCAGCCAGGTGTTGCAAATCTATACGTCATCTCAACTGAGGAAGATATTGCTTCGTAACGGGTTTGAGACTCTAGATCAGACGGGAATTGACGGATCTAAGCTTATCGAAAGTGAAACCGATCGAATAATCACAACCGCAAGAAAAAAGTAAAACTGCAAGCATGCGGGACCGCGTCTTTTTCTACTCCTGCAATTATTCGAAGGCTAACGATATTATAAGCCCAGGACATATTCACTGGTCCAAGAATAGAATCCTAGATAGGAGCACCAGGAGGTGGGGTTTTACCCGCAGCCTGAGGAGTCCAATTCTCGGGACTATCAAGGAAGTGGACGATATCGTGCCTCGCTTTGATACGATGAACTTGCTCTTCTAGATTAGCTCCCTGATCTTTGTCGATATTCCTTTCTATATTTTGCAACTCGTAGTGAAGCCATGATTTTACCTCTGGAGTCACCCGACTATCAGCGGCAAGGATCAAGATGCGATCCAGGAAAGCTCGCTGTACAACTCGTCTCAGAGCCGCGCGTCGGGGTTGGTTCTCTGTATGCTGTCCCCAGGTACGGGAATTTATTGTGTCTAACACCTCACCCAAGGTTATAGGCGCAGATTGACGAACAGAAAAGGCAACTATCCGTGCTAACCTCTCTCCTTCCAGAGTGTTATCCAAAACTAAAGCTGCAAGAGACCGAGCCGCCGAGATCTGATCGAAAGCATAACCAGCACGCGTCGTAGAAGCGTCAAAGTTTTTAGGACTACCAAAGAGTGGCGGCGGCAAATGAGCAAGGACTTCTTCCGAGATATCTAGGTTTTCTGGTTCTAAGCAGTCCAGCAAGAGATCAAGCGCCTCTCTCTGACACGACGAATCTATTATGGCTGTTGGCACTTGGCCGTCGCCAAAAAGGGCATTTGTATGTTCCATGCCACCAATGTATTTTGCTGCCGCTTCTATAGCAAACCGATGGAAATAGTAAACCACAGAGAGATAGTGGTCCAGGTCTGACACAGGCTGACCTTGTCGGAGCAGATTAGGTCCATAGCGCTGCATTAGTACACTTCTAGTAGCTATCGTCTCTCTAAGCCATGATACTGGATCAGTCCCGTCATCATAGGGATTCCACCGAGGGTCACTCTCCGGAAGAAACAATATTCCTTCCTTCAAACCTTTCTTTACAATGGCTTCGAGGTGTTCCTGTTCCTTACCAGGCGGCGACAGTGAGTAAGAAAAGCAAACCGCAAGGATATCCCAGGAACCCAAACCGTTCTGATAGGCATCACTAAAGTCGACGGCACCATCGGCTCCAATTTTTATACGAGGCATGACGTACTCCATGACAGAACCACGATCATATAAACTAGCACTAAAATTATGAGGGAAGCCTAATGTATGTCCAACTTCATGGGCCGTTAGGACAGCCTGCCTCTGAAGCATTAACGATTCTTCGTCTTTAATGGTACCCAGGGTGGAAACAAGTTCTAAGATTGGGTCCAATCCCTGCTCGCAGGCATTATCCTCTACAGCAGGTACCATAGAAGCCCAATAATTATGTACGGTGCGAACTCGATGGCTATCCATTCGCAATTTGCCACAAATAATTTCTCCTGTTCGTGGGTCTTCGTAATGAAGACCCACAGACCACCCTCTCTCGGCCCTGTGTACCCACTGTATAACCGAGTACCGAACGTCCATGGGATCGGCATCCTTTGGCAAGTCCAGAACCTGAATCGCATTCTTGAAGCCAGCCTTTTCGAAAGCCACGTTCCACCAGAGTACTCCTTCTCGCATAGCAGAACGGATAGGTTCAGGAATGCCCCTATCCAGGTAATAGACAATAGGTTGAATCGGTTCACTAATAGGTCTATCGGGATTCTTCTTTTCGAGCCGCCAGCGATGAATCCATTGAACCTCTGTACTTTCGTTAAAGTTGGCACCATAGTCTTTGAATGACATTGGACCAAAAGTCTGTCCTAGCCAAGTCATACCAGCCCCCACACGCGGATCCAGCTTACGTGGCTGATAGCCATCCTCTGGAAGTGCAACAAAAGAATGATGCTGACGGACACTGATGGTTTGCCCATCCGGTAAAAGAGGTCGGAGCTTATCCGAAACATGTTTCCCTGCGAAGGTTAGAAGGGCTTCTATCTCGGTGTTTCGTGGAAAGGCCCGGGTGCGGGGCAAATAAAGTGTACTACGATCCTCGTCCAGCTTGAAATCACCTAGAGCCGCGGACTTTATGGAAGTTACTACATCCGTTGAATCACGGAGGAAAAAATTTGTTGCATCCACCAGAAATCGCCCTTCTTCTTGTGCCTCTATTATGAAGGCACCTAAGACGGACTCAGCAAAAGATTCTTGGATGCTATTTGCGAGGTCGATACTGTCAGTGGTGGAACGGAAGGCTAGATTCTTCTGTACAAGTAGTAGCTTTGGCCCAGCCTGCCTAAAAGTCACAAGAGCAGACCCGACAAGATTCCCTCTGTCGAGGGTACGCACATCTACAGAGCCCACACCTGTAGCCAGAGACCGAAGATACAAGAAGTCCTGATCTAAATTTCTTGCCTCTAAGAGAATACGCCCGTTCTTGTAGTCCCAGTAATAGGGAATAAATCCCTCAGAATACTCCAATCCAGTCACTCGTTCAGCCCAACTTATTTCGGATTGTATATTTCTCGCCATTATTTGCCCCCTGCAAGTTAGTCCCCGTGCATCACTGATAAGTATACCTGTTTTTATAGGTAACCGGCCTAGTCAGAAAAATGTTGTGTAATATTTAATTTATGCTAAACAGTTGTTATAAAACACATGCTCAACTAATACCAACGGTAAGAACTCCAGAAATAATGAACAAGGAACCCATAAGTCGCCCACTATCTAGAGGTTCTTTTAGGAAGGTAACCCCCAAAAGAACGCTGAACACTATACCAACTTCTCGAATAGGAGAAACATAACTTGCTTGAGAAATTTGCAAGGCACTAAGAACTATGGCATATGCGGCAAACGCAAGCATAGCCGCCACTGTGATCCCTAAGAAGTTGAACTTTAGTTCTTTCCCGACAGATTTCATACTGTGTTTCAACAACATGTACGGTGTCAACCCAATGGCCGTTCCTAGTGCAAGCAGGTACATGTATAAGAGCGGATTTACATACTTGATTCCTAACTTATCCCAGACTGAATATCCAGCAATAGCACATCCAGTAAGTATTGCATAGTAAATGCTAGGATTTTTAAAAAATGCACTGGGATCAATCGCTATTTTTGAAACTTGACCCCACCAATAGACTATAAAAATACCCGCAACTATGGTCACGATCCCGATTAAAGTTACCATAGTAATTTTTTCGTCCAAGAATGTTATCCCCAATATTGGAACCAATATAGTGCCTATACCACGAGATAATGGGTAGACCAAAGACAAATCGGCATGCATGTAGCTCCGACTAAGGAACAGAAAATATAGGATGTGTATGATCGAGGTCCCTAAAACAAACCACCAACCCGGATATTCGATTCCTTGGGTCAAAATCAAGATTATTGCCAATGGTGCCCCAAGAATTGCGATAGAGATTTGTAGTAACCAGACGAAGATTTCCTGGTGATTACTCCGTTTCAGGAGAATATTCCATGAAGCGTGAGCTAATCCCGAAAGAAGGACAAGTAGGAAAGGTATCCAAGTCATTAACAAAAGTATAACAGCCAAAGCAAAAGTGACCTGACAAGTCTTCCATAGTCCAAGTCCCTATCCCTTTAATTTTCGGAAGGGCGTAGGTTATTTCCTCATTTTTCATTGAGGTTATTTCATTCATCGAAGGTATGGTATGGCTAATAGAACCTTGAGCAATAGACAAGAGCGTGTTCGCCTTTGACCCAGAAACATCTGAGCTTCTAATCGTTTCAAACGGTACTTTCAAGAGGTCTTCTGCAAGAATAAATCCTACTACCTTAAGGTTAAGTTTTAACTTAGACAAGATAGATGATGCCGCCTTACCACTAAGTTGTTGACCTATAACAGCGGTAATAAGGGCCTCAAATAGAGTGGTTTGCGTATTCGGTTCTACAATAACTGTATCAGCGATAGAGATAAATTTACCTAAAACTGTATCCCGCCTAGATAGATATGACTTAAAATCACCTCTTCCTTCGTAACAAACATTTCCACCCCATATATTCCTGCTCCACCCAGATTTGACGTAACCTGCTCTGCAATAGTTTCAGCTTCCCTAAATATCTCAGGATCCATCAAGGCTGGTTGCCATGACTCCTGATAGTCACCTCTCTCCTGACGATGCCCAATCGGCGGACAAAACAAAGTTTCCCCTTTTTTTTGCCTAATAGTCAACAGAGTGATCTCATATTCAAATTCCATGAACTCTTCAATAATTACACGTTGTCTGTCTCCTCGCATTCCGGAACAGGCATACTCCCAAGCCTTTGGCAAATCTGGTTGTCCAGTCAAGACACTTTGACCTTTGCCAGAACTGCTCATAACAGGCTTCATCACTACGGGATATCCTATTCTTTCAGCAACCTTTCAAGCTTCGGTTTTTGATTCAGCATACCCATATTGAGCAGTTCGAACACCTAAATAAATATATCAAAGCAATGCTCTAACGACTAATGTGAATCAAATATGGTCTTCTTAATTAATCCGTACTAATGGAAGCAATGGCAGCTTATAATCCTGCTGCGAAGTAGGGTATATCGGGACTAGAAGTTATTGTTTGTTCCCTAACCGCTTGGCTTAGTTGCCTAGGACAAAATAATCACTGGAGTAATAAGCACACAACAAACAAAATCAGTTGCCCCAAACCGCATTTGTTGGTTTAGGACAGTTAATGGAAAGAAAGTAATTAACATCGCCAATCTGAACAATCTGATAAGTAATCCTATGCCGTCATTACGGTTCAGACTTATAATTTAGGATCCTATAGTCATCTCGGCGACGATCAACATCAAGTCGGCGACTATGCCAAATAACAAGAATAGCACTCATCTATGGGCCAGAACGTATCGGCACCATGGTTAATGGCTATGCATCCTATTTGTGATATAGGCACGGGATCATATAATGGAAGGATGTCACTAAAATATCGATATTTCATGATTTTATTTTTGCTAGGATTAACATGGACTCTAGCATCTTGCTCCTCAGAAAATCCTAGCCAGTCTGTGAATTTAGTTGAGACTGCAGAAGTTAATATAACTGAAAAGAGTGTGACACCAAGAACACAACCCACGCCTACAGCTACTATTGCTGCCAAGCCTCGCCCTATAACTACTGCCAAGCCTGGAAGAAAACCAGTAAAGCTTGGGGAAAAACCCGTACCTAAGCCAACACTCACCAACGTTGCTTCTGCTGACAATCAGGTTGTCTTAAAAGCTCTCCCCACCGCAAAGCCTGAGGCACTCAAACTGATCAAAACTGTGGAAGTTACTCCAGATGAGAATCTAGACATTATAGGTGCCTTTTGTCGAATTAATTACGTTCCTACAGCAGATAAGTTTCTAGTAACCTTCGGAGGTACATCTAGGGATAAAGGAACTCAAGGGTATGGGTACAAATGGTACACAACTGAAATGGAATTTACCGGAGAAGTAGGCCTTTTTGAGAACAGGGGCACAGATACTGCTTCGGTTATGATTGATAGCACTTATTATTTTCTTACTGATGGTGGAAAAGACATATGGGCTCTCAAGAAGTATGACCCGATCACTTGGACCCTGCTCGGCGAAACCTCAATGTCACGTGATCCAAATAAAGAACCTGGCAATGACTTTATGCTCGCCCATGTTAATGGCATGCTTGATGCAAGTGGTTTGTACGTCGCGGATGCAGATTATATTGCCGATCAAAAGCAAACTGACCCTTATAAGGGACAAGCTACGAATCATCGATTTTTTACTGATGAATTAGAGTTTCTGGAAACTCGCCTTCTATCAGATACCCCTCACATAAATGCATCCTCAATGGTTTTTGTGGACGGGATATATAACATGGTAACTTCAACGGCATTTTTTGGAGACTTAATAGTAATGCGGTATGACGAAGACTGGAATTATATAGGGTCAAATGTTCTGGCTCAGTGGGGTAACTGGCCTATGGGCACTGTATATGATCCAGAGTCAAGGCTTTTCTTTGTTTCATATATATCTATGGAAAATATAGTTAACAAAAATGGGTTCCGTAATATTCGCCTAGCTGTATTTGATGCCGAATGGAATTCAATAACTGATATAGCTGTGACACAGTATGAAAAGGCTTCATTTACGCAATCTGGTAGGCCTTCTGTGATCCTACATGGCGGGCTGGCCTACGTTTCATATGATATATCTACAATTTTGCCCGAAAATAGGGAGGAGAACCCCGACTGGGAATGTTCAGTAAGTGCATATGAAATTGCGCAATAATGCCCTGGCAACACATTTTAGTTAATAATACTTATGGATGCCGTATTTCATCTTATACTCGACAAAAAGAAGAAACCCTAAGCCCTACCACCTAATCACTACCTAGAGCAAACCACTCCACACAAGCCCCACATAACGGATGCGCTGAAGTCCTACGGTATAACAGTGGATGGTAAACGTACTGACAGTAGGCGGTTACTTCAGCTGACGAGTATTACTAGTAATATTACTAACATTACTGAGTAATACCCAGGTGCGGATTTTGTACACCACTTTGTACACCAACGCCCACTACCATTGATTTACATAGGCCTTAGGTATTAAATAGAAATGCCGTCATGGATTTATATAGGCTTACATATACAGTGGTCACTACGCCTATTTTGCATGCAGGGGAGGGTGTGTGTGTGTGTGAGTCATGGCATTAACCCAAACCGAAGCCGGGCCATACCGATGGGTTGTAATAATTTCTTGGATGATCAGTAATTCGACCGGGTGGGCTATAGCGTTCGTGGTTGGGATACTACTCCCC
>Ga0209089_10001495_pt1 | contig 21386 bp, 38 predicted proteins | sample ArcticOcean_MG_C_FD_187431 | JGI IMG/M metagenome (GOLD analysis project Ga0209089, IMG submission 187431) | Marine microbial communities from western Arctic Ocean - ArcticOcean_MG_CB2_150 (SPAdes) (version 2) | ecosystem: Environmental > Aquatic > Marine > Oceanic | place: Arctic Ocean: Canada... | reverse complement strand
TCTGCTTATGCCAATATGGGAAAGGGTGGATTAAAAGTTATTATTGTTATAGGTTATTTTATTGCTATTGCTGTCGGTTGGTTTGTAGGACAACGATAGATTGTAATCGTAAACAACCTATGATAGATAGAATTTATGAAGACAACTAAAGTCCTAGTAATAGGGGATGCACACGATTCTCCGAAAGTTCCTAAAAGCAGATTCCTTTGGATAGGAAAGCATATTAAGAAAATTAAACCTGAATACGTTATACAGATTGGAGATTTTTTAAGTTTGGATAGTTGTTGTTGGCATATAGATAATGCAACTATGCAAGCAAGAAAAAATAAAGGAACATTTTTAGAAGACATAGAATCATTTGATATTGCATTATACAAATTAAATAAAGGTATAGGCAAAACTAAAGCTATTAAGCACGTTACTCTTGGCAATCATGAAAATAGATTGTGGAAATGGGAAGATAATAATCCTGAATATTATAATATGGGAAAGAATAAGTTACTCAAAACTTTAAAGAAGTATGGTTGGACAGCGAGTGAATATGGGGAGTTCTATTTTATAGATGGTGTAGGGTTCACTCACGTTCCTTTCAACACTATGGGTAGGGAATTTGGTGGTGTTAATGTTGAAAGAAATATCGGACAGAATAGTGTCTTTGATATTGTGTTCGGCCATACGCATAAATTTAATGATGTAAGATGTGCTAAGATAGGCAATTCAAAATATGTTAGAGTAGTCAATGCTGGATGTGCATTACCTCAACATCACGTAGAAAGTTATGCAAAACTATCAACTACTGGTTGGTTTTGGGGATTGTGCGAAATCACAATATTTGATAATCATATTCAGGATGTCAGTACAATATCAATGACAACATTGGAAAATATGTATGGTTGAATTAAAAGAACGAATCAAAAAGCATGAGGGTTTTGTGAACAAAATGTATAAAGACTCTTTAGGATATGCGACTATTGGATATGGGCATTTAGTTTTACCTGATGATTACTTTCAAGATGGAGTAGAGTATTCAGAAGAAGAACTTAATGAAGTGTTTGAGAAAGATTTTCTTAATGCACAAACCAATGCAAAAAAATTAATTGGAGATCTTCCGTTAGTTTATCAAGCAAAGGAAGTCATTTGTGAAATGGTTTTCCAATTAGGTATCGGAGGGGTTTCTAAATTTAAAGCAATGTGGAGAGCTCTTGGGCAGAACGACTATACTACTGCAAGTGCAGAAATGTTGGACAGTAGATGGGCAAAACAAACTTCTAAACGTGCAGAAGAATTATCTAATATTATGAGAAGCTGTAAATTATGATGTGGTTTAGTGCAATTAAATTAGCTTTAAATGCTGGTACGCATATTTATAAAAAGCGTAAAGAAACTCAAATGCTTATGGCAGACGCACAAGCAACCCATGCCAGTAAGATGGCTCGTGGGGAGTTGGAATATAAACAAGCTGTTATGACTAATAATCAACAGGGTTGGAAAGACGAATTTGTTTTGATTCTGGTTTCTGCTCCTGTAATGTTGCTAATCTGGAGTATTTTTTCAGAAGATCCAGAAATAATGACAAAAGTAGAAATGTTTTTTGAGTATTTTAATAATATGCCTTTTTGGTATCAAGCATTATTTATTGGAGTAGTTTCTAGTATCTATGGCCTAAAGGGTGCAGAAATTATGAAGCGACCTAAATAATCAATGTCAACAAAAGCAGATTACCAAGAAATCATAACAGAATATAAAGATCAGGTAAGACTTCTTAGAGAAGAAGTTGCGGAATTACAAGATGCTGGAAAGACTAAGGATGCCGCTAATAAAAGATGTTTACAAAAACTTGAAAATACAAATGAAGATTTAGATAAGTCTAACGAAGAACTTAAAAAGGCAGAAGCTCAAATAAAGGGATATTTTACTGGAATTAAATCACAATCTACTTAAAATAATTTTTAATATTTCTTTTTCAGTACCATATTTTTTTTCAAACTCTATCTTACGATTATGAATTGAATGATTACCTTGATGATGTTCATAGCATAAAGGGATTGTTTCATAATGACTTGATCTTCTTCCAATGCCTACATTTCCAGAACCATTGTTTCTTATGTGATGTACCGCTGCATAATTTTCTATTCCATTAATCTCACAAGCATAACAACCCATCTGGGCTACTTTAGACATATGCTCTTTCTCGGCTTTTGTAGCTACTTTTTTCATATTTTAAATAAGCCCCAAGTCCTCTCGGCCTTTAGGGCTTATCTCTAGAATCACAACGTTCATTGTGAAAGATACTTTAACATCTGATTAATCTACAATCAACGATTCTTGTAATAGAATAACTGACGAAGATTGTGGACCATATAACCATAGGTATCAGAGTAAGTGGCAACCCTAAAATCCTCTTGTGCGTTGAGATATAGGGCATATGAACCAATGTTTTTGCCATGTTTTAGCTCATTCCTGTAAATTGACCGAATAACCCTTATCAAGAGTAGATTAATAGTGATTGCAACTGGGAGTGGATAAGTTACTATGTAGAGGTATAACTTAAATAGGAGAAACAAATGATAACAGACACAATAAAAACAGCGAGAACATTCGGAGTTGAAATAGAGTTTGGTTTAAAAAATGGAATAACTGACGATAGCTTTAAATCTGAATTTGAAATGAGAACTGGAGAACAAATTATGATTCAAACAGGAACTTATGATACTGGACATAGTAATACTAAATGGATTTTAGGTTACGATGGCTCTGTTCACGTAAGAAATCATAGAAGTTTAGAACTTAAATCTCCCCCAATCAAATTATCAGAAATTGGTAGACTTAAAAAAGTTTACGAATATTTAGATGAGGTTGGAAAAGTAAACAGAACTTGTGGTCAGCACGTTCACGTTGATACAAATGATATGACATTTAAGCAAAAGAAAAAAATATTAATTGCTTATTTAATTAATGAAGATGTTATTGATATGATGCACCCAGTTTCAAGAAGATATGGAATAGGAGTTGGTAGTCAATATTGTGGTAGTGGAGTGGGCAGACGAGGTATATCTTTTCATAACGCAGACCAAAATAATTCAAATGATCGTGGTACTATTTACGCAACTTTACAAGAACACTATAAATCAGTTGTAATTAATGAGTGTATCAAAAAAATCAAAAAAGCTAAAAATTTAAGTAAATTAAGATTAGATGGTTTTGGAGATAAATTTTCTAACGTAAAAATAGACTCAAGATATGGAACGTTGGAATTTAGACAACATTCAGGAACTCTTGAATACAAAAAAATTATGAACTGGATTATATTTTTAAATCAGTTTGTAATTGCTTATGGTTTCGGACCATCAGTAGCGAGAAAAGATGAAACGAGAGATAATGGTAGAGATAGATTATTTTTTAGAAAAGTATCTCAACTATTTAAATCAACTAAAAACAGAGTGAAAACTTATGGAGGATTTGAGATAGATGGTTCTACAGGAAGTATAGAATTTTTAGGAAAAAGAATATCTCACTTCATAAGAAATTTAACTGGAAACACTTCTTACGATAGAGCAATGAGAAAAGTGCTTGAAGGTAGAGGAGTAACATTTAATTTAATAGGAGGTAATAATGAAATTAATGAACAATAAACAGTATCGATATTATAACCAACATCGTAAAATTTATTTTGCGTATGGTTCAAATCTAAATCGTATACAAATGAAAGTGAGGTGTGTTAATGCTAAATTGCTTTCAGTAGGTTTTTTAAAAGATTATAAATTAGTATTTAGAGGAGTTGCTGATGTTGAAAAATCTAAAGGAAATAAAGTATGGGGAGCATTTTGGAGAGTTACACCGAAAGATATTATTGCCCTTGATGCTTATGAGGGTTTCCCTGATTTATATGAAAAGAAATATATGGATACTAAATTTGGAAAGGGGTTCTCTTACATCATGGTTAATCAAAGAGATATAAAAAACCCATCTGAATTTTATTACGATTCAATTAAGAAAGGTTATAGACAATGTAATTTACCATCATTGAAACCACTTACAAAAGCATTGAGGGAAAGTAAACAAGAGAGAAATACTGATGTTGTAGATTGTGGTGCTAAATGGGGAATCAATACTAGAAAGAATATTATTGCTGTACCCAATCAAGATATAAATAATGAATTTGAGTTTCTTGAAGATGAGATGGAGCAACAAAATTTATTTGACGACTTACATCCTTATGGGAGGAATTAAATGACAGATAAAAATGAACAATGGATATGGTTTATTAATAAATACAATCCTAAAAGAATAAGTCGGATTACTTTGGGTAAGTTTCTTAAAGATATTAATAAAGGTTTAACGTCAGTCAATACAAGTATTGAAAATACAAAATATTGTTTCTTAACTCAAATGAATTTTAATAAACCTTATATTTTCTTTTGCACTAATAAAGATGCAATGAAATGGATAGCAAGGAATGATAAATGAATTACTGTGATGACATAGTAATAAATGCGAGAGGTTATACAATGGACACGAGGGATTCGCATTTTAAACTTAACACTTCTTACCCTCGTGTTCTTAACCTGAGGAGGTACAATGAAAAAACTAGCATTAATTAGTTTATTACTTTTTACATCAGCTTGTGGAATGACAAAAGACTTCAATCCCCTTGTTGATTTAAAAGGAAGTAAAAATGGTGCAATGGCACAAGAGGACAAAGTGATGTGTCGTGCAATCATTAAGATGGAAACAAATGCTCTTTATTCGGCTTGGTATGATAGGGAATTGCTTACCAACTGTATGAATGGGAGAGGTCATTCTGTTTTGAATGATTTTAAATAATGGCACTAACAATAAAACAAATAGATAAAAAAATGAACAGCATAGAAAACTATTATAATCAGTTTAACATGTGTTCTTATGAGTATGATCTAAAAGATAAAATGTATCTAGGTAGGTTATATCAATTAAAAAACAAACTAATAAACAAAGGAGGAAAATAATGTTTAAAGCATTAAAAATAAAAGTAACTGGAGAACAAACTGAAATCGAACAAGAAAAGGATTTTGAGTTTAAAGATTATGAAAGAGCATTAGGTAACATTGAAACTTTTAATAATTTTCCAGCTATTTATAATGGGCAAACTGCAATGATAGTAACCAGTCTTTCAAATGACGATAAGAGTATTCCCATTAATGATAAGGCAAGTAGTTATTATCAAAAGTTTCTTGACCTAGAAGAAACTGACAAAATCAATATGAATATTCCTAATATTGCAGAATTGAAAACCTCATATATGAGAGGACTATATATTCGTGGGGATTGTATATTGGTATTAAAACACTCAAACAAAGGAGGCATAAATGCTTAACGGCGATATAAGTAGAACACTAGAATGTAAGTATGATGAGGTAAGAAAATCATTAAATAAACTTCTAGAAGATAAGACTAAGCAAAATTCTGACTGGGTATTAAGCGACAATGGAATAAGGTATTTCAAAGTCCCTACTCTAGTAAGAGTTATGCGTGAACACTTTGGTTTTAGTTTAATATTAAGACCAGTAGAAGTAAGTGATGTGGATAATTATGTTCATGTTACATATGGATTATATTATAGGGATTCTATTGCCGATAAATATATAGCCCTTTCAACTGGTATGAGTAGGAAACCAAAGAACCTAAAAGCTGGAGATATAGTAGGTACAAACACAATAGAATGTGCTGAAACTGCGGCAATAGGAAGATGTTTAAAATTCTTCTTCGGAGTCAATGGAGATTTGGCTAATGATGAGGAAATTAAATACAGTAAGGGAATTTCAAATCATCTTACTGTGATTGAAACATTAAAAAAGAAAGGAAACAATGTACCAGTCAAACAATAAAGATAAGAAAAGCGAAGCAATACAGTATGGTCCAAAGACACCAGCAAGGATTACTATTCGTAAATCTAGATTTTGGAAGAACGAAAAGAAAGCTGATGGTACTGATAAAAACGCAAAGTTTTATGGTTATGCTACCGACCACAATGGTACACTATATAAACTTTCAATATGGGATAATGAGAAAAATTCTGTGTTAGATAAAGTTTTTGCATCTACTCAGGACTATCCTATAACATTAAGTGGTCAACTAGAGTGTTTACATTGTAAGTGTAGTGGGGATAAACCAACACAAGCAGTTACAAATGAAGATGCTGAACCATTTACAGAAGATAAATTTTAGGTTGACAAAGGATGTTTAAAACTTAAAGTTTAAACAACTGTGAATAGAATAAATAAAATGGAGGTTCTATGGTAGTTAAAACACGAGTAAATGGAAGACTGTTAGTAGGTAAAAGTGTGGTTAGCATTTTTGGTAGGATATTAGGACGACCATTGCATCAAATTAAAGATCAAAATTTGACTATGGTCAAAATACAAAAAATGTTGTTAAAAAAAAAAAAATATAATGTTTAAGGATAAATACGAACATATAAATTATCGTGTTTGTTTAGAACATATTGTTGATGAGTGCCAGTATTGTAAAAAACTGGCATTCAATGAAAAGTGCAAACTCTATTTAGGAATGGTTATATGTGCAATCATTCTATTATTATTAACTAAACATGGAGGTTACAATGAATGGATTAAAAAAATATGACATAAAAAGATTGAGTTATTCAACTCTTTCTTCTTTTAGAGAACGAACAGACCTTTGGTTCTTACAGAAAATTTGTGGTTATAGATTTACTGGAAACCCAGCAATGAAACGTGGGAACTATGTTGAGGAGGGAATACACGCAGTGTTATCAAAAGCTGGTAAGTTAGAAGAAGTATGTAATGTAACGACAAAATTGTTTACCGATTATTGTAAACAAAATGGATATGACGAAAAAAAAACAATAGAAGAAACACCCAACATTGCTAGAGGTATAAAAGAGGGAGTAAAAAAACTACTTCCTTTCGGTAAACCCATTTCATATCAAAAACAAATTGATATTGAATTGTTAGGAGTACCAATGAGGGGCTATACTGATTTTGAGTTTCTCAATGAACAAACTGGAGATTTGTGTTTTATTGATTTAAAAACTAGCAGTAGATTGAGTAAGAAAGTTAGTTTTAATCATAATTGTCAAACATCCGTTTATAATCGAGCAACTAATATACCTCAAAAATTGTTGTATGTCAGAACGAGTGTTAATCCTGATAGTATATTATTAGATGCAGAAACAGATGCTAAATACATTAATTATCTAGAACGATTGATAGTAGCGATGAATTTACTTCTAGAGAAATTCGATCAAGAAGAATTAAAAACTCTTATTGTTCCCAATGTTGATGGCTTTTATTGGGGTAAGGATGAAATTAAAGCAAGAAAGGAGGTATGGGGAATATGATTGGAATAGATAAACAAGTACATATTATTCATTGTTATGAAGTGTCAGTAGGCGATAGTAATAAAAAAGAGATAGTTAATAAAATAGAAAGTAAACCTATTGCTAAACCATTATTACTTAAAGATATGCAAGAACTCGTAGAGGGTTTAATTGAAATTTATCCTGTACAGTTACCGAAGTTAATAAGTCTTTTACCTGACGCAGTTAATTGCACAGAAATGGTTATTAATGAGGAGGGTCAATTTACTAAACCAGTAAATAAACTTGGTACACAAATCGCAAGAGAGATAAATGGTGCAGATAAAGTAACAGGCAGAATATTTGAAACTAATCAGTTTGTTCTTGATGTTTATGGTACTTGCTTCATTACAGATAATTGGAGGATAACATAATGTTAGATTGTAAAGTTAAGAAACTTTGGCAAGGATGTGTCAGTTTAAGAGAGAACTGGATAAATTTAGGAATTACTAATGGAGGACTTTGTGTTGAATTAAAAATACGAGGAAACTCTAAAGGTAAAATGCCTATTAATTCTGAAACACTCTCGTTACTGTTGCATAAACCATCACTAGAAGTTATATCTAAAATTGACGGTAAACCATATAAACTTTTTGACATTATGTGGATACCAAAAGATGTGAGGCAAAATGAATTATTTGGAGGTTAGTATGGATATTAAGTGTTGTTTAATAAAGATTTACATTCGGAAGTACGTTTATGGAGAGCAGTTATCAAAAGAGCAATTTTGGATTGCTGTGGTATTTTCGAAGATAGTAAAATTCTTAATAAACCAAAGAAAAAAAAACATATTATGCAAGAGGCAGATGATTGGTTTAAGTCTGATTACCATATGATAGTTTGTGATTTTGCTAATATGGAGGTATCTGATGTGAGAATGATTAAAAGCAAATCTATTCAAGCATTTCATTCTAGGTTAAAAAAAAACTCTACTATTTTATCAACATTATTAGATAGAGTATTTGCAATATTTATAGGAGGTAAAGATGGCGAATAAAAAGTATAAATCAACTTATGAAATCAACACTAAAAAAATCATAGGTCGTAAATTAAAAAAAAGGAGAGGACAATTAGGATTAACACAATCACAAGTGGGCAACGCAGTAAACGTAACGTTTCAACAGATACAGAAATATGAGAAAGGCATAAATAGTTTATCAGGATTTATGGTAAAACGAATATCTCATACATTAAACATTCCTAAAATTAAAGTAGGTTTTTTAATCTATAAATATAATTGGGGATTTAAGAATAAGGAGAAAAAATGATAGACACAAAAAGAGTAGAAACTGCATTAGTTAAAAGAGCAGAAAGTGATGAAGAACATGCTAAGCTAAAGGTACAAGTAGATTGGTTAGACTGGCAAAGAAAACACAAAAAGGGCATTTTTATAACTCAAAAATGTTCTGATAATTTAAGTTTCGGAATTAGAGAACAAAAATGGTATGCTAGTGAAGAAAATCTACAACACATCAATGAACAAAAAGACACTTTAGAGAAGTTTCTCAAATTAGACAATATGAGAAAACATGAATTAATTGTTATTGATTTATTTAGAACATTAGAAGCAAGTAGGAGAAAAGGTAATATCTAGTAATAAATTGTAGGAGGTTTAATGGCTGGTTATGTAAAAATCGGTAGGTCAGTATTTAATCATAATATGTTCAAGGAAGAACCATATACTGAAAGGGAGGGGTGGATATGGCTAATTTGTGGCGCTAGTTATAAAACCGACACAATTAGGATTCCTAATACAAATATAGTTACAGAAGTCAAAAGAGGCGACTATGTGGCAAGTATTCGTTTTTTAGCTACAAAGTTTAAGTGGTCAAATAGTAGGGTAAGACGCTTTTTAGACCGACTCACAAGAGGTAAGATGGTGGGTACAGTAACCGACACAGGAATAACAAAAATAAGTATTGCTAACTATGATAAATACCAGTTTTTTGTTGAACAACCGACACAGCAACGAGTACAGCGACAAACGAAAACCGACACTAATATAAGTAAAGAAGTAAATACAATAAGTATATACTCTACACAATTTGAATTATTTTGGTCTAGCATACCAAACAACATGAGGAAAGGTAAAGGCAAAGCATTTAAATCATTTAAAAAATCAAAATTTGAATTAACCATAGAAGAATTAACTAATAGATATATAAAACATCATCAATTAAACAAAGAATTTACCAAACACCCAGCAACGTGGTTAAATCAGGAATGTTGGTTAGATGATGAAGTTAAGGAAACCAAAGATACACCGACCCTTATAAGTAGAATGCAAAAGTTAGGTTATAATCATAAAGGGACATTTGGGGATTACGAAGAATTTACTAAAGACAATAAAAAATATAAAATACATCGTTTTAAAAAAAATGCTGTTATAGAACTAGACAAATAATTTTATTATAGATATAGATAATAGATAATGATTTAAAGGGATTAACCTCCGTCTTTAGTCATTTTTTACTCATGAGGGGTATAGTTTTATACTTCATTTTCTATGCCCCTCAATTTAATTATGAATAAGTTATTTTATAAAATAAAGATTTGGGGTGTGGACTGTAATCTTTTACAAGAAACTGATAGAGAGTTAACTTATGATGAAGCAAAGAATTTTAGAGTGGATAAACAATTTAGAGGGACAATCGAAGAAATTAAAAAAGAAACTCCAAGAACCAAAACAAAAGAAGTCCTCGGGAGAAATATTTAGTAGTCGCAGAATAGCAAAAATAGATGATGGTATATTAAGTGCCACTATTAATACAAGAAGCAAAGATGTTGTTATTACTATAAAGGGTTTTGCTAGTGTTACAAAAGCAGTAGACTGGGCAACCTTACAATCAATACTGTGGAGAGCAGACCTAGAAACAAGAGTACAATTACAAAAAGACTTAACACCAAACAATACATATCACTAATGGATGATACGTTGTGTAAAAAGTGTGGACATTTGTGTCATTGTATAGAAGAAGACCATGAGGGTTGTAAGTGTGGTGTCTGTGATTGTGCAAAGAGTAAAGCAAAGGACCAAACAAATGAAAGTGGTGGTCTTGTTATAGATGACACTGGGGAATGTGAGAGCTGCCAATAATGATGTCTGTTAAAGTAACATCTAATATTAAACACTTCTCAAAGCAGATGTCTAAATTTGCTAAACGACAATTACCTTTTGTAGCCAGTAGAACATTAAACACTTGTGCTAAGCACGTCAGACAAGATGCTATCAAGAATACATTTAGACAAGGGTTCGCCACTCCCAATGCAAGTAGGTTTGCTAGAGGCGTATTAAGAATGAAGTTCTCTAATAAAAATGATTATTATAGAGGGCGTTTACAATCATCTGTTCTTGATGTGACAGGTAAAGATTACCTCGTTACTCATCAAGAGGGAGGCACTAGACGACCACGTTCAGGTCAATTTATTGCCGTACCATCAAGAGATACTAAAAGAAAATTAGGATTCAGAAGAAATACTGCTTACAGACCAAAGGCACTAGGACAAAAAGAGGGTGTATTTGTGATGAAAAATAGTAAGGGGGGTAGGTCTAAATTTGTGATGATGGAGGGCAAAGGAAAAAAGAGAAAACTATTATATTCATTCGTTCCTACTGTACCGAATCCGAAACGACTAAACTTCTACGAGAGAGGGGGGGTATTAGTAAAAAGAATAATTACTTCTATCTTCACATCAGAGTTTAATAGAGCGAAACGTTCGATAAGATTCAGATAACACCAAAAACCCTTATAAAAGGGGTATCTACCATTAAAAAGACCGAATAACCCTTGATTCACGGGTCCTTACTGGGATATGTGACGTGGGTTTGCCCGACCGTCAACTCTTTCTAGTCAGTCTATTTATATTTGCATTTCGTTTCGTTTTTAGATAGACACAGAATAATGATAATAACATTAATAGTTGTTTTTATATTTTTTGTATGTTTGGCTGTTGCTATTGATTTCTTTCTTACAGATATATTGGATTGCTAAATGGATGTAATATTCTCTAGACCATTTGGTCCAGTTATTTTAAAATCTACGCTTTCTGAAGAAATTCTCAATGACATGAACCAAGATTGTGATGATATAAGAAACAACAAAAAAGAAAAGATTGATTGGAGTAACCAGTTAGCTGGTAGAGTAGAAGAAGAATATCACATGACAAAGGACCTAATAGTAAAACACTCTAAGTGGTTGAATGCTGTTAGTTCAAAATATTTGTTCCCTGATGATAAAGCATTTGAAACAAACAAAGGACAATTTACAGTTGGTATAGCAAGTGGTTGGTATGTGCGTTCTTTTGATGGAGATTTTAATCCTTTACATTTTCATACTGGTTGTCAAATATCTTGTCTTGGGTTTCTAAAACTTCCTGATGACATAGAAGAATATTGGAAAGAAGAAGATAAAGACCACAACCCATTTGGAGGGTACACAGACTTTAGATATGGAACGGTTGGTTTAAATTGTCCCAACAGTATGAAAGTTAAGCCCAAAGTTGGAGATATATATATGTTTCCAAATTGGCTCGATCATCAGGTTTATCCATTTCGGAGTAAGTTTAAAAAACCTGACGTTAAAGGGGAAAGACGTTCATTTAGTTTAAACATATTTTTTAAAAATATAAAAGAAGATCAAAAATGAGAACAATAACAAAAGTATTAGTAAAAGATATTAAACCTTATGCAGAAAATCCTAGAAATATGGAATTAAGTTTACCTAAAGTAAAGGAATCAATTTCAAATTTTGGTTTTACTCAACCCATATTATTAGACAGAGAATATATTATTATAACTGGACACACTAGGTATGCGGCCGCTAAAGAATTAGGAATGACTGATTTGCCTTGCATTATAGTTGATGAACTAAATGCTAATCAAGTTAGAGCTTATCGTATTGCAGATAACAAAGTAGGTCAGGATAGTGCTTGGGATGTAAGTTTATTAAAAGATGAATTAAACAAATTAAGAATTGATAACTTTCCAGTCACACAAACTGGGTATTCAGATGCCGAACTACAAAATTTAGAAATAGAATTAGATAAAATCAAAGTTACTACTGCTTCTGAATTATCTTCAATAGAAGCACCACACTTTTCTGATGCAATGGTTAATTTAAACTTTACAATGAAACCTCAGGAAAGGTTGGTTGTCATGAACTACTTGGATTTACAAAAACAAATAAACAAATTAAACACAACAGCAGAGGCATTAGTTTACCTTGCTAGAGATGATGAGAGAAACAATGAATAGTGCATTTACACAGATAGAGGGATTAGTAATATTATTAGGGTATGCAATATTAATGATAATATTGGCTACTTATTATTTAAAGCCATCAAAAACAAAAGAAGATTATTTAGTAGCAGATAGAAAAATAGGTTGGTTACAAAGTGGATTTAGTATTTCAGCAACTTGGATATGGGCACCAGCTTTATTTGTTGCCACCTTAAAAGCATACACGCAAGGTATAGCTGGATTGTTTTGGTTTACAGTACCAAACATAGCTTGTCTTTTAATTTTTACTTGGTTTGCGATTAAGATTAGAAAGTTATGTCCAAAAGGGTTTACTCTTTCATCTTTTATGAAAGATACATACAGCACTAGAGTACAGAATATGTATTTAATTGAATTAACTGGTTTAGCAGTATGTCAGTTTGCTGTTCAGTTGTTAGCTGGTGGTGCAGTAATAGCATATTTAACTGGCTTAGATTTTTTTCTTATTACATTGATACTTTCAATGACAGCTCTTTCATATTCTTTTATAAGTGGACTTAGAGCTAGTATTTTAACAGACTACTGGCAGATGTGGTTTATACTTATCGTTGTTGTTGTTGTTGTGCCATGGATTGTTGTTGAAAGTGGTGGATGGTCAACTGTTATGGATGGTATAGGGGGTATATCAGGAGAATACTCTAATCCATTTAACGCAGAGGTAGCGTATTCATTTGGAATAGTAGTTACGATAGGATTGTTAGCTGGTCCATTTGGCGACCAATCATTTTGGCAAAGAACTTTTGCAACAAAGAAGAAAGAAATTAAGAAAGCATTTATTTGTTCAGCAATAGTTTTTGGTGTTGTTCCAATATTTACAGGTCTTATAGGTTTTGTTGCCGCTGGGTTAGGGATAGAGGGAAAACCTCAACTTATTAATATAATAACTGCCCAAATGTTATTACCAACGTGGGTATTAATTCCATTTGCATTTATGTTAATTAGTGGATTAGTTTCTACATTGGATAGTGCTTTATGTGCAGTATCATCATTAATAGGTCATGATATAGCAATGAGAAATAAAATTTCTATTAGTAAACAAATGCAATATGCAAAGATCGGAATGGTATCACTTGCTATTGTTGGTTTGTTGATTGCTAATATACCTGATATGAAAATTTTATATTTATTTTTATTTTATGGCACATTAAGAGCATCAACTCTTATTCCAACTGTTTTAACTATTATAAAAGGGAAATTATCTGAACAAGGTATGTTCTATGGTATCTGTCTTGCTCTATTTGTTGGCGCACCTCTAATGGCTTATGGAAACTTTGGAGGAGGTTTGCACTACAAAGTAGCTGGAGCTGTATTTACAGTTTTATCATCAGGAACAGTAGCTTGGTTATGGACTGTATATGGGAAAAATATTAAAAAAAGAAAATCTAGATAAAACAGTAATAGATTTAGCTTACGAAAGGTTAAACAATGCGTTTGACCAATTTGATACTGTTGTTGTATCATTTAGTGGAGGCAAAGACTCTACTGTTTGTTTAAATTTAACATTAGACGTTGCGAGAAAAAGAAAACGTTTACCTCTAGAAGTTGTTTTCTTTGATGAAGAAGCAATCCCATATGAAACAGAAGACTATTGTCGTAGAGTAAGTAAAATTCCTGATATTAATTTTAAATGGTATTGTTTACCTATTGTCCACAGGAACGCTTGTAGCAGAGCAGAACCCTATTGGTATCCTTGGGCGAATGAAGCAAAAGATAAATGGGTAAGACCTTTACCTCCTGAAGCAATTACAAAAGCTGATTATTATAATAGTGATGTGCCAAGTGCTAGACTAACTCTCCCTTTTTTATTTCCAATCTTATTTCCAGTTGATACTTATGGAAGAACTGGATGTGTGATGGGTATAAGGGCAGATGAAAGTTTAACAAGGTATCGTGCAGTATCTCAACGAGTGCATGAAAATTATATTATACAACCAAAAGAAACAATGCCGATACAAGAAGCAATAAGAAATAAAATTGATTTAACTCGTTTTCCAGTACGTTCAAAAAAACAACAAAACATTTCTAATAACATTGGGAACTATTGGAAAGTTTATCCTATTTATGATTTTACTACACAAGATGTTTGGACAGCCCCAGATCATTTTGGGTGGGATTATAATATTAGTTATGACATTATGGAAAAATGTGGAATTACTCATTCTGCCCAAAGGTGCGCCCCTCCTTATGGGGAAGAACCTCTACAAGGATTATGGATGTATAGTGAGTGTTTCCCTAATATTTGGGACAAGATGAGTACAAGGGTTAGAGGTGCTAATACAGCGGCAAGACACGCATTAACTGTTTTATATTCTAATAGAAAAAATCCTGATAAACCTGATGGTATGTCATGGATAGATTACCTTTCTTATTGGATTAGAAAATTTCCTAAAAAAGAACAAAATCATATTCAAAACAGAATTAATGATTTGATTTCCCAACATCAGAAAAAAACACCTGACCCTATTGTTAAAAAAACACCACATCCGATTACTGGCATATGTTGGGAATTTTTACTAAAGATAGCAGTTAGGGGAGATTTAAAAGATAGAAAACAAGCGGCATACTTCTCTAAAGAGTATGTTAGTGAATGGGAATCAAGAAAACAATTATATGCAAAGGAGTTATCAGATGTCCAAAGACAAAATGCCGATCAGTAATGTAGAGTGGGTTAAATCGAGTGAATTAAAAGCAAATGATTACAATCCTAATCACGTTGCACCAATAGAGTTAAAACTTTTAAAAATTTCATTGATTGAAGATGGATGGACACAACCAGTTGTTATTCGAGAAAATAATGAGATTGTAGACGGTTTCCACAGATGGATGTTATGTAAAGAAGATAAACAAGTATCTATTCTGACAGAGGGTATGGTGCCAGTGGTTAAACTAACCAACAAAGATATTTCCAATCAAATGATGAGTACCATTAGACATAATAGAGCAAGAGGTGTTCATGGAGTAATGTTAATGGCAGATATTGTTCAAAAACTTAAAGATGAAAACAAAATACCTGATGCAGTTATTCAAGAGAAGTTAGGAATGGAAGAAGAAGAAGTGGAAAGACTTCATGACCAAGCTGGTATGACTAAAAGGGGTTCTCAAAAAACATTTAACACAGGGTGGAGACCAAAAAGATGATTGTTAAATCAAATGATGTAGCTCTTAAAATAGATAATGCAGAATTAATCAAACTCAATCAATAATTAATGAAAAAATATGCACTCAAAACATCTGACCCAGTAATTAATGATGTTGTTGATAGAATATTTGTTAGACACCAACAAGGAATGAAAAAGTTTAAACAAACTATGTCTGATAATAGCAAATCTATTCCTGAATGGATTGAAGATGTGATAGAAGAAACTATTGATACTATTTCTTATTTATCAACTTTAAAAGATAGGATTATTAAAAAAGAACATGAGTTATTCAAAGAAATTGATAGACTTAGAGATGATAATCAAATTGCGTGGTTGGAAAACTCAAAATTAGAAGAAAGAATTGAAAAGTTAAAAAAAGATGGCAAAAGGTAGTTGGGGAGTTAATACACACATTAAAAGAACTAGACCACAGATAGGTCGTCATAAAAAACGAATGAATAAAGATGAAAAACGTAATTATAAAAAATATAGAGGGCAAGGACATTAAATGAATATGTTATTTTTAATTTTAGGATTATTAACAAATAGAACCAGCTATGAACTTGTTAAAATTCCAGTAGGTATGGTAACTAAAAAAGTTACTTGCGAACAAGCATTTTATAAATATGTTAAGTTTGTTCCTAATGCAAATTATAAACTTAACTCAATGGATGTTTGGATGACTACTAAATATAAAGGTAAAACAGTTTTATTTCATTATTGTAAAGATACACTTGGTAACTTTAAGAAATAATGGCTAAAATTAGTTTATCAGCTATTTCTCAATTATTAAAATTATCTGAAAGACGAATACAACAGTTAGCAAAAGATGATATTATTCCTAAAGCAACAAAAGGGGAATATGAAATGATAACAAGTGTTCATGGATATATTGATTATTTAAAAGCTAAAATTGGAGGGGAATATACAGCAGAGGATTTGGCAATTAATAGAAATAGATTATTAAAAGCACAAGCTGATTTAGCAGAGATAGAAAAACAAAAACAACAAGGGGAATTAATAACCAAGTATGAGGTAAAGAAAAACTGGCTTAATTTATTAAGTATATTGAAAAACAAATTATTATCAATGCCTAATAAGGTTGCACCAGTTGTTATGACATATAAAAATGTTAATGAAGTTAAATTGATACTAAAGGATAAAATATATGACACTCTCCATGAAATCGCAGGAGCAGACCTTACCAAAGATGACAGAAGGAATGTCAGAAGTGTTAAGGTCAAGTCTAAACCTATTAAAGCCGCCGCCAAGTCTAACAGTTAGTGCGTGGGCTGATAAGTTTAGGGTACTCTCGCCAGAGGGTAGTAGTGAAGCTGGTAAATTTGAAACATCTAGAGCTGTTTTTCAAAAAGAAATAATGGATGTTTGTGCAGACCCCTCTGTTCAAGAGGTTGTTGTAATGTCCTGTTCCCAAGTAGGAAAAACAGAAACTCTTTTAAATACTATTGGTTATTATATTGCTTATGAACCAGCACCTATTCTTATGGTTCAACCAACTTTAGAGATGGCACGTTCTTGGTCACAAGATAGATTAAGCACAATGGTAAGAGATACTCCTATCATTACTAATAAAGTAGCAGATGCTAAAAGTCGTGATGCTGGAAATACAACATTACATAAAACATTTGAGGGTGGTCATATCACAGCTTGTGGAGCAAACTCTCCAGCATCATTAGCAAGTAGACCAATTAAAATTGTAATGTGTGATGAGGTAGATAGGTATCCGAGTACAGCTGGTTCAGAGGGCGACCCAGTATTACTCGCTAAACGTAGAAGTGCAACATTTTGGGATAGTAAATTAATTATGACTTCAACACCTACTGTTTCAGGTGCGTCTAGAATTGAGAGAGCTTACGAAAATAGCGACCAAAGAAAATTTTATGTACCTTGTATTCATTGTAAGTATAGTCATATCTTTGAATGGAAAAATGTTATTTTTGATAAAGAATATTTACACAATGCACATTTAGTTTGTCCAAAGTGTAAAGGTAAAATAGATAATGCAGATAGAATAAGGTCAATAGCAAAAGGTGTGTGGAAAGCATCAGAAAAATTTACTGGAATAGCTGGTTTTCATTTAAGTGGTTTATATAGCCCTTGGATTTCATTGGAAGAAGCTGCTAAAGAATTTTTATCAGCAAAAAAAATGCCTGAAACATTAAGAGTGTTTGTTAATACATATTTAGGCGAAAGTTGGGAAGATGAGGGCGAAAGAATTGATGATTTGGGATTATTTAAACGTAAAGAAGAATATACCGTTCCTGATGAAGTTGTTTTAATTACAGCTGGAGTTGACATCCAAGACGACAGAATAGAGATGGAAGTAGTTGGATGGGGATTAGATGAAGAAAGCTGGAGTTTAGACTATCTCCGAATATATGGAGATCCCTCTGCTCCGAACATTTGGAATGAATTAGATACACATTTATCTAAAACATATAACGATATGAGAATTATATCTTGTTGTATAGATAGTGGTCATCATACTAATCAAGTTTATAAATTTTGTAAACCAAGACTTGCAAGACGTATCTTTGCAATTAAAGGTCAAGCTGGAGATGCTAAAACTATTGTTGGTCGTTCATCTCGAAACAACATCATGAGATGTCCATTGTTTCCTGTTGGTGTAGACACAGCTAAAGAATTGATATATTCAAGACTTAATATACAAAATGCTGGTGCTGGATATTGTCATTTTCCCATGAAGTATGATGAGGAATATTTTAAACAGCTAACAGCAGAGAAGATTGTAACAAAATATAGACGAGGATTTAAAAGACGAGAATGGGTGCTGACCAGATCAAGAAACGAAGCATTAGATTGCAGAGTTTATGCTTTGGCAAGTTTAACTGTTCTTAACGCAGATTTAAAAATGTTAGCAAAACAAAAAGCCCAAACAAAAAAAAACCCTTCAAGGTTGAGAGATCGTAACAAAAAAGGTAATTTCGTTTCATCGTGGAAAAATTAAATTAAATGGCAAATCTATTTACAGACGTACCAGAAAAAGAACCAATAACTTTTTATAAAGGCGAAACAGTTGTTTGGAAAAGAACTGATTTAGGTACTGATTATGCTCCATCAAGTCATTCTATGGTTTGGGAAGCATCATTGGAAAGTAATGGTTCAACAAGATTTTCAGCTACAGTTACAGAGTCAGGAACAGAATATACATTTACACTAGATAATTCTGCAACAGCAAATTATACTGCTGGAGATTATAAATGGTTTTTAAAGGTTCTTCAAACAAGTGATAGTGAAACATTAATTATAGATTCAGGAAAAATAACTGTTAAAGATAATTTTTTTGCGACTACAACAGATACTCGTAGTCATGCAAAAATAATGGTTGATAAACTTGAAAGTCTATTACAAGGAAAGGCAGACTCCGATGTATCTAGTTATTCTATTGCTGGTCGTTCACTTAATAAATTAACTGTTGAAGAATTGCTAAAATGGAGAGATTATTATAAAGCTGAATATCAAAGAGAAATACAAGAGTTTAGAATAGGAAATAATGAAGGCTCAGGTGCAATAGTAAAGGTTAGATTTGATGACGCTTCGTGATAGAATAGCAAAATTTTTTGGAAGAAGAAATACAAGGTCTTTTTATAGTGGAGCTGGTACTAGCCGACTATTAAGTAATTTTGTTCAAGTTAGTAAGTCAGCTGATAGTGAAATTAAACAAAGTATTCAAGTTTTAAGAAACAGAGCAAGAGATTTAGCAAAAAATAACGCATACGCTAGAAGATATATTAATTCCTATGTTGACAATGTTGTAGGCCCAAGAGGTATGCACCTACAAGTTAGAAGTGTAGACCCCAATGGTGCTCTTGATAGTTTCGCTAACTCACTCATTGAAATGAGATGGAAAGAGTGGAATAAAAAGGGAAATTGTACGGCAGATGGTAAGTTGTCGTTTCTAGAATGCCAAAGACTATTTTCAGAAATTTATGCACGAGATGGAGAAGTATTAGTCAGAGTTATTAATAATTTTGATAATAAATATAAAATTGCTATTGAATTTATAGAAACTGATAGGTTAGATCATGAATTAAACAATAATTTGACCAATGGTAATACAATCCGAATGGGTGTTGAAATTAATCCTTTTGGTAAACCAATTTCATATCATATTTTAAAAACACACCCCCATGATGATTTTAAAACTATGGAAACATATTCAAGAGATAGATATAACATTATTCCAGCAGAAGAAATTATACATTTTTATCATCAGGAAAGACCCAATCAAACTAGGGGTGTTCCACCATTATCATCTTGTTTAAAAAGTTTAAAAATGCTGGATGGTTATATGGAAGCAGAATTAGTTGCGGCACGAGTAGGTGCATCTAAAATGGGTTTCTTTAAATCAGGAGATGGAGCTAGTTATACTGGGGAAGATAAAACTAATACCAATAATCCTATAATGTCAGCAGAACCAGGCACATTTGAACAATTACCTGTGGGAACAGAATTTCAAACATTTGACCCTCAACATCCTACAAGTGCATTTAAAGATTTTACAAAAGCAATCATACGTTCAATAGCCAGTAGTTTAAATATTGGTTACAACACTTTGGCTAATGATTTAGAAAGCGTGAACTATTCTAGTTTAAGACAAGGTGCTTTAGAAGAAAGAAGTCATTATCAATGTGAACAGCATAGAATGATTGAGGGTTTTATGAATGTTGTTTATGCTAAATGGTTAGAAATGGCTTTTTTAGCTGGTAATTTAAACAATCTTCCTGAAGGTAAATATAATAAATTTAATTCTCCAATTTGGAGACCTCGTGGTTGGCAATGGATTGACCCTAAAAAAGAAGTTGATGCTTTACAAATTGGAATGTCTAATGGGTTTTTATCACTCCAAGATGTTCAAGCTGGTTATGGGAGAGATGTGGAAGATGTTTTTGCTAGTATTAAAACTGAAAAAGAGTTAGCCGCCAAGTATGGAATCAATTTATCATTTGAACCATTTGGTGCTAAACCAATGATTACACCATCTGAATCTGACAAAAAGGTTGAAGAAGAAGAAGAAAAATAATAGACACTAAATATATGATTAATTTAAAAGAGATTGTACAAGATGACTTGGACAACAAAGGGTTCAGTAAAGAACCTAATATCAAAAATACTGTACTATCGAAACCTAAAGAGAATAAGGAAGAAAATCACGAAGACAAAAATACTAAGATTGAAGAAAAAATGATTACACAAAAATCAGATAATAAAAAACTGTATCGAATATTTGGGTTTGATACAAAGGAAATTAGCGAAGATAACAGAACTGTTAATTTGTCGTTTTCTTCTGAAGAACCATACGATAGAAGTTTTGGAAAAGAAATTTTAAGTCATGATCCACAAGACGTGGATTTTTCATTTATTGCTAGTGGTAGAGCACCTTTATTACTCAACCACAATTTTGAAAAGCAAATAGGAGTCATAGAAGAAGCTACAATCAGCGATGCCGACAAGGTCGGTCGTGCAGTCGTTAGATTTGGTAAATCAAAACTAGCTGACGAGGTTTTTCGTGATGTCATAGATGGCATTCGCAGTAATGTGAGTGTGGGCT
>Ga0209089_10001488_pt1 | contig 21416 bp, 38 predicted proteins | sample ArcticOcean_MG_C_FD_187431 | JGI IMG/M metagenome (GOLD analysis project Ga0209089, IMG submission 187431) | Marine microbial communities from western Arctic Ocean - ArcticOcean_MG_CB2_150 (SPAdes) (version 2) | ecosystem: Environmental > Aquatic > Marine > Oceanic | place: Arctic Ocean: Canada... | reverse complement strand
CTATCTGAACTGGTAGCAAATGAACAGTATGCGCGATAAAAGTAGACCTAAATATAAACTGTGGAGGAAACAAATATGACATGGATAGGATTTACTTTGTTGGTTGTAGTAATTCTTATCGTTGTACTAGATTGGTCAATAGGTTCCGCTCTTTTAGTGGGCCTGGGAGTTTTTATTTCTCCCATACTGATGTACATCGGCGCAATTGCTGTTTTCATAGTAATTGGACTTTTAGCGGCACTCTTCTCTAGTTAGGAGTCAGGAATGTGTTTTAAAAATTTAATAGAAGTCGAACGAAAACTTGCTGCTCGGGATCATCGCGGGTATACACTTGTAGTTTTCGTGATCATGGTTGCACTATATTTTAGTTACATTCACTAGGAGAATTACATGTTATTTGATAAACCATTTAAATCATTTAAAGAAAAACGGCGACAACACAAGATTCGGATTAATCGACACCTGGCACACAATCTAGTTCATAATCGTCATCTTGCAGACCATCTTCCCGCTCTGACGGCAGGATTGTATGCGACAGCACGCCAGCTGCCGAGCGCCCGAGGGCCCTTTGTGTGTGACACTGAAATGCTCTACGATAAACTTTCGTCATGGCATCGAATTTCCGATGCCGGGTTTCCGGGCTATGTAGAAATTGATCCAGAAGAAATGAGATCCGGTTACGCCCACCTGGCCATGCCTTGCGCACAGGAGAAAAACTAATATGGACGATAAGAACGAATTATATTCCGATGAAGATGATGACATGAATCCAGATGATGATAGAAAATATGAAGTAGAAGGTAGAACAGATATTGAGCTTTTACGCGGCGATACATGTATTATGTTTCGGAACGATGGTAGTACACAAGTCTATGTGAATGAAGATACATTCGATCAACTATCAGACTATGATGATTGTGAAGATGAGGAGGAAGTTTCAGTTCCCGTAAGTCTTATAAATGTTTCAAAATTCTTCATTGCAATTTCACGATTCACCTTGCCCGGTGACCGATCTGTGCCAGGAAAGCTTTACAGAGAAGAACTGAATTAGGAGATACATAATGAAACAACTGTGTTTATATCATGCAGACTCCGATGGATTCGGCGCAGCATATTCCGTTTGGAAAAGATATGGTAGGGAAAATACAGATTATTTTTCTACCAACTACGGCGAAGCAGTTATTGATGCGTCAAAGTATAATAGTATTATCATGGTGGACTTCTCGTACAAGAGAGATGTCCTTGTCGAAATGTACGAACTTCTGGAAGGCAATCTTCTGGTTCTCGATCATCACAAATCTGCGGAGGACGATCTAAAAGGTCTTCCGTATTGTGTGTTCGATGTAAGAAAATCTGGGGCATCACTTTCTTTCGCATATTTCAATAACTATAATCCACACATCAGGATTCCTCGACTACTGGAGTTTGTCGAAGATTTCGATCTTTGGAAATTCAATTACGGCGATGACACTAGAAAGATTGCGTGTGCGCTACAGAGTTATCAAAGCGTCCAGACATTTGAGATGTGGGATGATTGGATTAAATCTTGGAAAGATACTCAACACAAACTTATAACTGAGGGGGGCGCAATCCTTCGTTATCAGAATCAAATCATTGACAAGTTGAAAAGTTCTGCACATTTACAGACATGGATCATTGATGGAAAAATTGTAGAGATTCCCATAGTTAATACGAGAGAGGTTATCTCAACGGCAGGGAACATCCTGTGTCAAGGAAAACCTTTTTCTGCGACTTACTACGATGTCCATGGTAAAAGGCGTTGGTCTTTACGTTCCGATGACAATGGTTGGGATGTATCTGAGATTGCAAAATTAAAAGGCGGTGGTGGTCATCTGCACGCCGCAGGGTTTGAAACATTTGACGATGAAGGCCCCATTCTGTTATTCGGAGAAAGTAATGAAAACAAGTACAAAGAAATCCTCGAAGAAATTATCAGTCAAGAAAATAAAAACCTCAAGCAGCAAAAAGCTCTTTGGGGATTATAGGTTTAAATCCGGTGAAATCTCACTGGAACAGTTTCTCGAAATCGACACAATGACCGAAAAAGACATCCCAAAATATGAGGGCATTTTTAGACCCACCAATGCCTCCACTACGGATGATGATGTGATGGTGACTATCAAAGGTCGTGCATTGGGGCGGACTATCAATTGGTTCCATTTTCATACTAGTGAGAAAGACAGAAAGAAATGGACTCTGGAATATTTGGAGAGTAAGAAACGCAAAGATGATATTGCACTTCTAAAAACTCTGGAAGATTGTTGGTTCAGGACAACTGGTTCATTTTGCAAAGTGATTCTTTCTGGTTCTGTTTCTGCTATCGCACAAGAAGATAAACTAAATGTTGTCATTGATAGTCTGATTCACAATGCAAAGATGAAATTCAAAGAAAGGTGTGGTACAGAATATTCTGCATCTGCATTGAAAAAATCTTCTGTTCCCAAAGTGAAAATCGATATCCAACAGGCGACTAGAAACAAGATTGAGAAATTAAAGAATATCTTTGAAGACGAACTGTTGAAACAGATTGATGCAGACGAGTGGAACCCCAAGAAGATGAAAAAACTTTTTAATGATCATGCGCCCAAGAAACGTATCATGGGTGCAATCAGAAAATATTTTGTAGAGGACAACCCTGACGATGACATGGTGGATGCAATTGATGCATACTTAGAAGACCTATAAAAAAGAAAGTGAGAATAAATTGATACTTATTGATTTGAACCAAATAATGATTTCTAATCTAATGATGTTTTTAAATAGTAAACACATTGGAACATTAGAAGAAAAACTGGCATTCACTAAAGAGAACATTGACCAAGCAGATGCACGATACGATCTTGTACGTCACATGGTCCTGAATAGTCTCAGAATGTACCGCAAGAAGTTTTCAAAAGAATATGGTGAACTGATTCTTTGCTCGGACGGTAGAAAATACTGGCGCAAAGACAAGTTTCCATATTATAAGGCTAGTAGAAAGACTTCTCGACAAGAATCAGAATTTGATTGGGGATGTATCTTCGATTGCATGAATCAGATTAAAGCAGAGTTAATCGAGGTCTTTCCATACAAACTAATTGAATTGATGACAGCAGAGGCAGACGATGTGATCGCAATCATCGTCAAACAACAGAATGAGGAATTTGGAAATTTTGAAAAGACTCTAATCATATCCGCAGATAAAGACTTCACACAGTTGCATAAATATAATGGAGTGGTGCAATATAATCCGATTCAGAAGAAATTCATATCGGAGAAAATACACCCATCGGAAATCCTTCATCGACTGATTATGTCCGGTGATAGAAGTGACGGAATCCCAAACATGATGTCTTCTGATGACACGTTTGTTACAGGAAAGAGACAAACTCCCCTCTCAAAAAAGAAACAAAAGGAATGGGGAGATTTTTTCCCGAAAGATTTCTGTAAGGCAGAACTTTGCAACGAAACACAACTACGAAATTATAAACGGAATCAAATGTTGATTGATTTTGATTTTATTCCCACGGAAGTTGAAGAAGCGATTATTGCCGAATACGAAAAACCGATTCAAGGGAATCGCGCCAAAATTCTTGACTACTTTATCGAAAAGGGTTTGAGAGATTTGACTGACAGTATTGGTGACTTTTAATAGAGAGGAAATAATATGCCAGAACAAACGTACACGATGATGATCTCCGAAATTCTAGATCATGTTCACAAAGCAAAAAATCGTAACGAGAAAATCAAACTTTTAAAATTCCATGAATCCAAACCTCTCAAATATATTTTGAAGGCTGTCTTTGATGATAAAATCAAATTCAACATTCCGCGATCATGGCCAAAGATTGGAAATATCAATTACACACCAGATGATGCACCTGATGGACACAATCCATCTTCTCTTTATGTGGAGTGCCGAAAATTTCCAATGTTCTGTGTTGATGGCGGTGGAGAAAATCTGACCCAATCCCGCCGTGAATTTTTATTCAAAATAATATTAGAAAGTGTTAATGCAGCCGAGGCCGAACTTCTAGTCAAGATGTTGCGGAAGGATTTGCAGATTGATGGATTAACCCCAGGCCTCGTCCTGAAGGCATTTCCCGGTCTATTTGCATGGGAAGACCCCCGAAAGAAGAAAGACCCGCCAGTGGTCGCTATTGAATCCACAGACCCCGTTACAGCGGGGGATGCAGTAGGGGATGGAGGTAATAGTGAATAAATCTTTCCTAAAATGGTGGTTGTTATTTTGTCTCCAGATCGTGGGCGTAGGATTTGCATTATACTATGATATCTTTAATACACTTCTCGATGCCGATAAAAGTTTTATCAGTATCTTGATTCTTTCAATTTATGTTTGCACTAGTCTGCGTGTTGGTTATAAAACGAAGAACATCGGTAAAAATAATATTGACGAACTTGATACTTCCAATGACTCCTCTGGGTTTTTTCAATGCGAGACATTTCTCGTCTTGGGAATGATCGGAACTGTCATAGGATTTATTATGGCCTTCAGTAATATTCATACTCTAAATGTTGGAGATATGGATTCGATGCGAAGTGTGTTACAAGTTATGGGTAGTGGAATCGGCACAGCACTATGGACAACTCTAGTGGGATTAGTTTGCAATCTTGCACTGAAATTACAATTAATAAATTATGAAAATGGATTAGAAGTAGATACTACTGATGAATGGTGGCCACCTGAATGAAAAACAATAGAGAGAAATATCGTTCTCAAATAGGATTTACTGATTTGCTGATGCTTCTCTCTTTGGGCTTTGCAGTCCTATTTATGATTTCAGTATTCATGATTAATCCAATTAAAAAGAACAGTAGTCCAGTAGAGAAAAAAGCAGAAATAATTGTGACGATGGAATGGGACAAAGATTCATCCAATGATTTTGATCTGTGGATCAAAAATCCAATAGGTGTTATTATCTCATGGTTAAACACTAGTGCAGGATTTGGAAATCTGGAAAAGGATGATCTGGGAGTTCTCAATGATAGACAATTTATTCGGGGGATTCCCCTAACAATAAAATTGAATAGAGAAGTAATTGCTTTTAGAAAAGTTATTCCGGGCGAGTATACTGTGAACATTCATGCATATAAGAAAATCGATTTGGGAATTAGTGTAGTGGATATAGAAGTTGTTGTGTTAAATCCATATAAAGTTTTTATCAAGGAAAAAATTGAAATTCTTGCAAATGGTGCAGAATATACCGTAGTAAAATTTACCGTAGATGAAACTGGTTCAATAGTTAACACAAACAAACTACAAGAAAGATTTGTTTATACTGAACTACAATAAGATACCCAATCTTGGTAACGATTTAATAGATATAGTAGATATAGGATAATAAAATGGAAACAACATTCGTATATTTATTATTGTGGTGTACATCGATGATTGCACATGCAATAGGTGTCCTGTGGATGGCAATCAAACACGGCAAAAATAAAATGGTGATGATAATTTATATCCCCATCTTTTTATTCCTTTCTGCGTTCACATTTTATTCAATCGAGGCACTATCAGGATGGCCAACCAAGATCAAAATGCCAGGAGAGTTTCAGTTACATTGGTATCTGATCAATGAAAAGAAAAATATTTACCTATGGATTAATACGCCCGGTAAAAAGTCACCACCAAGGGCACATATTATTCCGTACACAAAACAGACACACAAAAATCTGCAATCTATGAAAAAGGCACTGATGACCGGCAAGATTCGGATTCTTGGGAAAAAGGTTTTTGGTCAAAAGACTCTTGGACAGAAGATACCACCGCATCATTATAAATTTTATAGATTCAATCATCAAAAACAATTTCCAAAGGTGAGGTGACATGAAAAGAACTTTTGTATTTGGTAATAGCGAAGTAAGACGAACAATTGATGTTGACGCAATACGAAAACATGGGAAGACATATGGTTGTAATGCAATCTATCGTGATCACACACTTGATGTATTGATTGCAAGTGATCTGAATATGCAACATGAAGTTTACTCGTCAGGATACGCACGAGAAAACACCTGTTACTTCCCGGCGTTCTCACGATTGCCTGCTGAACATTATGAGATGGTTCTCTCTACCATGCAAACGGGCGGCGAGACTATTGAGGCAGAGAACGAACGTGGAGACAAGAAGGAATTTGCAATTCAAGGTGTGATGAACGAGTCAATCAAGGCAAGGGACACGGCCTTGAGGGTGAAGTATCCAGGCATCTCCCAAGCAGAGATTGATGACATGGCTGGCATCTCTGGTATATGGATCTTGTGGTTAGATGAAAAAGATTGTATCATCAACATGGAAATAAAATATGAAGCCCTTGAACCTTGGTCAAGTGGAACCCAAGCAATTCACATCGCATGTAGTGAAGAAGAACCAGACGAACTTTATATCATAGGGTTTGGTTTTGGTTATTACAATGGGGTGATGGATAATGTATATAAAGGCACACAAAATTATCGATCTACTGCAATAGATGATCGAACTCACCGCAATGAAATGTGGTATGAGGAACACCAGACCAATTTTGAGACATTTCCAAAAGTAGATTTTTATATAGTATCCGATGATCCTGCAATACCCATAGCCTATCGGGATTATGGTAACGTGAACCTATTGAAAACAAAGGACTTCCAAGACCGATTTCAAGGGTAACTAACCCCAATGAAATCAATGGGTTACTAATACCCAAAATATGGTCATAATCCTTGGAATTACTGAGAAAAATGCATTTAGTTCCTAACTCCTTATAAAACAACAAGATTAATTTGACCTCTAACCCCTGCAAAATCAATCACTTATGTAAGTGACTGTTTTCGTGGAAGTTAGACGCTTGCATTATCCTGCGCTAGGACCAATATTGTATATATAGGGATGTGGACCATATGGGAACACATCAAAATGCAAATTGTGAAAGGTTCAAATTTTGATTAAGATGAAAAAAATTAGTTGGATTCTTTGGTATCTTGGAATTGATGCTGCTCCGAAAATCGCAGTAACCGAAAAATCAAGTAACAAGAAAACCGGAAAAATTCTTGTCACGAAAAGTGAGAAAGATACTTGCCCGCCTTCTTGCAAATTTTATCGTGATGGATGTTATGGTGAAACTGGTCCCGTTTCTTGGCATTGGAAAAAAGTTGTAATGGGAACAAATGCAACTGGGACCAAAATTGACGTTAAGTGGAAAACCGCACTTTCTAAAATTTCTAATCTTCCTGATGATTCACTCTGGAGGCATAATGAAGTAGGTGATCTTCCTTCGGGAAAAACTTACGAACATATTTCCGCGAAGTTTCTTAATCAGTTGGTTTTCGCAAACAAAGGAAAACGCGGTTTCACTTACACACATAAACATAAGATTGAAGAAAATTTCAAACTTATTAAAGATGCAACTGATAATGGATTCACGATTAACCTTTCTGGAGACAATGTTGACCATGCGGATATGTTGGTCAAGAAAAAATCTGGTCCGGTAGTTGTGGTCCTTCCTCTTGAAGTAAATAAGAATTTTAAAACTCCTGACGGAAACCTTGTCGTGATTTGTCCTAACACCACAGACAATGTTACTTGTAAGGATTGTGGTCTTTGCCAAATTGCGACACGGAAAACGATTGTTGGTTTTCCTGCTCATGGTGTAAGGAAGAAAACTGTTTCCCTTCAGGTTGCGAATTAAAGGAAAAGAAATGAACAAAAAAGAAAAGATGATAAGCAGCATTACTAAAATGATTCTCCCTACGACACATCCTGAAACATTTCGATACCGTTCAGTTAACGAAGATTTGGTCAAACTAAATCTAAAAACTTTGGCTACTATTAAGTGTTGTATTTCTATTCTCAAAAGGGACGGGAATGAAAGTATATATGGAACTGATGCTGAGCAACGAGGTTTTTAAAAATGAACAAAAAAGTTAACTCTAAAGAATTTCATGTTATGAATTGTCTTGGGTGCAACCATATTGGTTTTAATGTGTGGGAATTTTTCATCAAATGGCCCAAAGAAATGGGCGGTGGACGTTCTCTTTGTTTTGAAACTGCGCAAGATGCAAAAGACTTCTTAAAATCAGAATGTGAAAAAAAGGGTTTCATTCTTCGTGGAATCCCCTCATGGAATGAATGATAATTTCATTCGGATAGGAAATTGAAATGGATGCAATATTGGTACTTTTATTTTGTGGTGCATTTGCACTGATTGGTTTTATTGCAATTAATACAAATTGGAAATCGTGATGGATGAAAAATTCATAGGCGAACTCAAAGTCCGAAATACTTTTTTCGTGAAAGTCATGGGCATAAGGAATACACAGTTTAATACATATGCAATCTCATTCACTATGCGCGATGGCAAAAGAGGGCATTTCTTCTTGCTCGATCCGATAGGGGATGGAATTGCATTGGGTGATTGTATCACAATAACGGCAACCCCAACTGAACATAATATAAATACATTTGATGCTAGTGATCGATTTGCAGACACTAGGATGGGAAGGGCTGTAATAAAGAACAATACTGGTTCCATAATCAATCCAAAAAATCCACTAAAGGAATTACAATATGAAAAAGACACCAAAACAGTCTGATGTCATAATGGTAGGATGCGAACCTGATGTCGCTTCTTCTATTTCAAACAATACACTTGATGTCCTTTCTTTGCAGCTTTTTGGTAAATCGAGATCGGAAGCAATCCGCCAGGAGATTTGTGTCACTTGTGGCGCATATGCGATAGATTTTGAAGATGCACTTTCTGCAAAAGAATTTACTATTTCTGGTTTATGCCAGAAATGTCAAAACGAAGTATTTGGAGGCGAACAGTAAGACAATGGGAAGTGACAAAATTACTCGTTTCAATCGTAGGTTGAAGAAGTCCAAGAAAGACAAAAATAACATTATTCCACAACTTGAATCAGTTTCTGCAAGGACGATGGAAAAGGAAATGGATAAAGTGAAACGCCGGAGAGAAGACAGGCAAATTACTCGCATACGTTCGTTTCACGAGTTTCTAGAATTAGATATTGATGTTTAATGAATAAAGAAGAATTAACTCAATTTAGGAGAAGTCTATTATGGAATTAAATTATGCTGTGAACACGATATTCTTTTTGATATCGGGTGCAATGGTTATGTGGATGGCAGCGGGATTTACTGCTCTTGAAGCGGGTTCAGTACGAACTAAAAATGTCACAGAAATCTTAACTAAAAATGTAGCACTATTTGCAGTAGCATCTGTTGCATTCTTGTTATCTGGTTATGAGATTATGTATGGGTGGAATGAACCAAAGACACATTCCATGTATGCTGATTTCTTTTTCCAGATGGTATTCTGTGCGACAGCGATGTCTATTGTTTCCGGTGCAGTAGCAGAGCGAAAGAAGTTGTGGTCCTTCTTGATCTTCTCTGCAATTTTTACCGGATTCATCTATCCCCTCGAAGGTGCTTGGACATGGGGCGGCGGTTTTCTAAGTAAACTAGGATTCGTTGATTTCGCTGGTTCTGGTATTGTTCACATGGCAGGCGCTGCAGCGGCAATCGCAGCCGTTATTATCATTGGACCTCGTGAGGGAAAATATGATAAACATGGTAACCCGAAAAACATCCCCGGTTCAAATATGCCACTTGTTGCGTTGGGTACATTAATTCTGTGGCTCGGTTGGTTCTTTTTTAATGGTGGTTCACAACTAGCGTTCTCTACTATTGTCGATGCAAAGGCCTTGGGTAAAATATTTGTTAATACTAACATGGCTGCTGCTGGTGGTTTATTGGGTGCGATGATTGCATCTAAACTCTGGTCAAAGAAAGTTATTCTTAATGTAACATTGAATGGCACACTAGCAGGATTGGTTGTTATTACTGCTGACCCACTTTCACCAAGTCCAGAAGTTGCTGTACTCTATGGTGCGATGGGTGGTGCAGTGATTCCGTTCGTTATGTCTCTTCTTGAGAAATGGGGTATTGATGATCCCGTTGGTGCTATTTCTGTACATGGTATTGCGGGGATAATTGGACTACTTCTGGTTCCTATCTTTAATACAGATGCAACAATGTTAGCACAGTCAATTGGTATCGTAACTATTGGTGGATTCGTGTTCACAACATCTATTATTATTTGGTGGACATTACATAAGACTATAGGTATCCGCGTAGGTAAAAAAGAAGAGATGGTTGGTTCTGATATGTACGAGGGTACAGGAAATGCGTATCCAGAATTTATGAACAATGACAACTGATTTCGAGGACGAAGAAAATGAAATGTTCAATGATGTGAATATGAACAGAGAAGAGTTTATGAAATTCATTAGTGAAGAGAAATTTCAAGAGTTTGTTAGAATGGCATATGGAGATGGTGCAATTGATGATATCAAGAATATCCTAAAACAAATGGAAAAACTTAATCTCAGAGAGTCGCAAACAAAGAACCTTGAATTTCAACCTGAATCTAAACTTGAATCTGAATTTATGAATGATCTTGAAGAAATTTCCGAAGTAATATTTAAAAATGGAGAAGATATGGATATGGATATGATAAAAAATCAAGATGAACCGACTGTGGATAATTCGATACATTCTCATCACGGTGGGTTTCGCCTTCTTGGTGGACCGTTCGATGGGGCATATGTTATGCCAGACGATCCAATCCACAAATGCCGCGAAGAAAATTTACCAGAGACTGTCAATTCGGGCAAGGTAAGATTTGTTATTGCATATTGGCCGCCGGACATCAAACTAAAAGACATGAACATGATGGAACCATTGTCTAGGATTGTGTATGAGAAAAGTTTAGTCGATGTCAATGAAGATGTTAAACTAAAACAATTTGTTTATGAGCCTGCTCCAGAGTATGATAGCTTTGCAGATCGGAAAAATGAGATTACGAATTTTAGACTATTTTACGGACATCGCCGCGGCGGTATCCAAACAAAACTTGTCATTTAGTTTAGAGGAGAAGAAATGGCTTACAGCGACAATTTACTCGATCATTATAACAATCCCCGCAATGTCGGCTCTATGAATAGAGATGATAAAAATGTGGGCACTGGTATCGTTGGTGCGCCGGAGTGCGGTGATGTAATGAAACTACAAGTGAGGGTAAACAATACGGGCATCATTGAAGATGCCAAATTTAAAACTTTTGGTTGTGGTAGTGCTATAGCATCGAGTTCCTTGGCGACTGAATGGTTAAAAGGAAAAACTATCGATGAGGCAAACGAGATCAAGAACACGCATATCGTTGAGGAGTTAAACCTACCTCCGGTCAAGATTCATTGTTCTGTACTTGCCGAGGATGCTATTAAATCTGCCCTTGCTGATTTATCTGAAAAACAAAAACAGTCGGGGCGAGATATGAACATTGCTGTTGTTTCTGCTGATTAAATTACTACTAAAATATTGGAGAAAAAATGCCAACATATGATTACGAATGCGGGGAATGTGGTCACACATTTGAAATGGTACTTCCCATTCCCAAAAAAGACAAACCAACTAGATCAAAATGTCCCGTATGCGGCGAGAAGAAAGTCAAAAAGATTATTGGCGCTCCCGTAATTGCAGACATTTTCAGATTGGATGTTCGATCCAAAGACCCAGGCATGAGAGACTTGCTGCAGAAGATTCACCAGAGAACGCCAGGTTCACAATTGGATCAGAGTGCAACGGAGTTCTAAAATGAAAAAAATAATTATGGGAATGCTTTGTTTCTTATTCATCATAAAAGCATTTCCAGTATGGTCTGCTACTGCGCCATCAGAACCCTCAGAAGATCAAACAGAGTCGGTAGAGAAACCACCGGCGATTGTGATCCCTGAATCGCGGGGAACACGGAGAGTAGTAACAGCTAATACTTGTTTTCCAAATGATATATTTTTACGACTTATGGTTGAAAATAATTTAAAGCCTGGAGTTCAAGGACACGAAATGTCCATATCAGATATGGGAATGACTTTATCTGGAATGATGACAGTATGGTTTGATTCTGAACAAGAATATTTTATTGTTACTAGTACCGCGAGCATGGGATACACTTGTATTATCAGTCGAGGAACCACACCGACATTAAATCTATCTAACATATGGTCGATTGGAGAAAGTGAACGAGAAAAATTTTAGATTACTACCCGCACCGCAGCGAGTAGAATCCTATCGTCCTTCACATCCCGGATACACGGCGAGATCACCGCTCGCCTCATTATAAATATATATATTCGCCGGAGTGTGGAAGACGATAGGATTATTATATTTTTAGATTGTACGAACTGGCAACCGTTTGAGTTTTTGAAGAAGGACATGCAAGACAGCGGTTCGACTCCGCTCACCTCCACCATGGGGGTGTAAGGAAATCGATTGGTGTGTTAGACGCAAAGACGAGGATGCCCGTGTTGGGGAAGGCACGTTAAAAGTCCCCGAACCATAGCCGACAACTTTGTTGGAGGTTTCGCTCTCGCTGCGTAAGCAGTAAAGCCGGGTTTGGTCCCGCCTGGGAACAGAATGGGACCACTATTTTTTTAATGTAAAATGAAGGAATGATTATGTTTAAAGTGAATCAAATAAAATTCTGTCCTCTTTGTGAGGCCTCGGCGCTCGAAAGTGGGTGTCCTAATTGTGGAGCAAAGGATTTTAAATACAAGGGGAACTCAACATTGATTTGTAATGTCTGTGACGAGGTCTTCGCAGTTGCTCATAAAGAGAAATCTTTTTTAGATTAAATAGGAGAATTGAATAATGTTAGGAATCTTAGGATTAGGTATTCAGGCAATAAGCGGAATCGCTGGGTTTGCGATGCCGTTCGTTGGAGATGTCGTAGGATATTTTAAAAAGAAATCGGATAATCAGCACGAACTTGCAATGATGGAAATGAACGGAAAACTTGCAAAAGAAGAAGCTGCTTATCGTCTCGAAGAAACAGTCGAGAAAACTAGTTCCTCTGATTTTCAGGCGGCACACAAACCGCAGATTAGTTTTGGTGTTCAAGTTCTCGATAAGTTAGCTGACCTATCTTGGTCGCCGTGGATTTCAGCGCCGATTGTTTATCTATTTTCACTCTTGGACTTCCTGATTGGATTTGTTCGTCCGGGCGTGACATATGCACTCATTGGTTTGTATGTTGCAACCAAGTGGGCAGTATTTATAAAAACAGGAAATGTCCATGATGTTTGGCGCGCAGAAGATATGATTCTTCTGGAGATGACATTAGGATTTTGGTTTGGTTATAGAACCCGTAAAAAGGTTGGTACGAAATAATGCGCGGCGTTTCGCAAAATGCGATTGACCTGATAAAGTTTTTTGAGGGTCTGCATAAAGTCGAGGGCGATCATATTGTTCCCTACAAGGATGCAGTTGGTTTCTGGACCATTGGATATGGACATTTACTTTCTCGTGATCGCTCAGCCGTAAACACATGGGAACCAATTACTGAAGAATATGCAGAGCAAGTTTTATTGCGAAACGATTTAAATAGATTTGAAAAAGGGGTGATAAGGTTAATCAACGTACCACTGACCGATGGTCAATTTGGTGCGTTGGTTGCCTTCTCATTCAATTTAGGCCTTGGTTCACTTCAATCATCCACACTAAGAAAACGGGTGAATGAAGGAGAACACGAGTCAGCCGCCGAGGAGTTTCACCGATGGATATTTGCTGGTGGAAGAAAATTGAGGGGATTAGTTACTAGACGAGCAGCAGAATCAAAACTTTATCTTTCTTAAAATTGAGGATTGTATGTATTGTATGAAAAAATGGATTTTATTATTTGTTATGTTCTTTGTTATGGTTCCTGAAATAGTTCCTGAAGCTTCCACGGCCACAAAAAATCCCCCTGCGGATTGGTCACAATGGGAAACTCTGAGAAGTTATACGGCCATCGCAGATCAAGTCCAAGTAGAATGCCTTGCAAAGAATATTTATTTTGAAGCAAGGAATCAAAAATTAGTTTCCCGTATTGCGGTGGGACTAGTCACACTGAATAGAGTCGAAGATGAATTGTTTCCACCTACAATCTGTGGAGTGATTACAGAAGCACAACTATGGAAAGGGAAACCTGTCAGAGATGCATGTCAATTCTCATGGTACTGTGATGGAAAATCCGATGTTCCTAAAAACTTAAAGGCGTGGAACAAAGCATTTAATCTCGCAATTAATTTATACACGATGAAAAATTACCACATCTTTGATTTTACATATGGTGCAACACATTATCATGCGACATATGTAAATCCGAAATGGGCGAAGAAACTGAAACGTACCGCACAATTTGAGATGCATATTTTTTATAGAATGGAGAAGTAAGATGTCAGTAGAACACAGGAGTCCAAGACGATTCCACAAAGAGATCGAGGACATGGCCGCAAAAGACGGCCTATCATATATCGATGCATGTATAGAATTTTGTAATCAGCGAAGCATTGAACCTGATGCAATTGCAAAATTAATCAACAAGCAATTAAAAGATAAAATCGAAGTCGAGGCAACCGCCTTGCACTTTTTGCCGAATAAGGGTAAGTTGCCGGTATGAACAAAAATGAAAGATATGCAAAATGATTAGAATAATTTCCAGTAGAGTTTTTGGAGATAAAGTTAAGGATGTAAGACAAAACTCATTGTTCGTAAAATATATTGGTGATGATGGAAAAGAAAATTCGATTCAATTTGTTGCGAATCATTCTAAAGTTTCAACGTGGACACTTGATGACTCAAACGAGGTTCTCATTGAAATGGAAAATATAATTGCGACAGCACTCAACAACATAGGACCATAATTGGAGATTGATATGAAAAAAATATTACTATCACTTTTAATTATTTTTTCTAGTGTTAGTGTTGTAAGTGTTACAGAGGCCAGAGGTGGTCGAGGACATGGTGGACACCATAGCAGACATCACGGCGGATACCATGATGCAACAGCATGGATATTTATCGCTGCGATATTAGGTAGTGCTCTTATATTGTCTCAACCCCACCAGAGAATGCCGAGGACGAGAAGTTGCTGGACAGAACGAAGATCGATATATGATAGATGGGGAAATTATGTCGGGTATCAAACCAGACAAATTTGTGACTAATAAGGAGAGAGATATGAATATAGGTGATAATCATAAAACTTCTATCAAGGTTCGGCCGGCCGGGCCGGAGGTTCGTATGGCAGGACCGCCACCAAACGGAAGTAGACCAGAGAAGATGGCATGGAAGTGCCCGGGATGTGACTACTGGGTTTCACCCGATGAAAAAGTTTGTCCAATCTGTGAACCAACAATGGAAAACAGAGTGGACACAGAAACGAAAGAATTTTTGATAGAATAGGTAAAAGTGATGGACGAAGTTTTTAATTATGTTACACAGTTTCACACATTCATTATGGGATACAAAGATTTCATCACCGCAATGTTTGAATGTGGCGGAAGCGTTGCAGTTTCTGTGTGTATACGCAAACTGCATATTGATAAAATGGTTCGCGGAGTTGATTGGAAATATCTTGCGTACTATATGACATGGACGGGTTGGAATTTACTGTACTATCCATCATTCGATCAATGGTACAGTTTCAGTGCAACATGTTCAATGTTACTTGTTAATTCCATATGGATGACACAAATGATTTACTACAATGCGCGAGAAAGGAGAGGGGCAGTTTCTAAGGTGTAACAACCTTTTATATTATGGTTATAACTTTTACATTATGAAACACGTTTGGATAAAACTACTATACTAGAAACATTACACTATGCATAATGTGGACAAAAGACCATAAGGAGAAGTACATGGGTTTTGATGATTTATTTACTACTGAGTACACAGAAAATCTCACCAAAGAACTAGAAAAACTTTCAGGGAATAACAAAGAAAAGAAATCCTACAAGGACGATAGGATTTGGGAAGCGCAGATGGACAAGGCTGGAAACGGCATGGCCGTCATTCGGTTCCTTCCGCCTCCTGATGGCGAGGCCTCCCCGGCTGCGAAACTTTGGTATCACGCATTTACAGGACCGTCAGGCGATTGGTATTATAAAAATTGCCTCACCACAATCGGGAAACGCGATCCTGTCGCAGATGCAAACAATGTCCTTTGGGAAACAGGTATTGAATCCAACCAAAACATTGCGAGAGATCGCAAACGTAAGTTGAACTATTACTCCAACATTTATATTGTGAGTGATCCTGCGAACCCAGAGAATGAAGGAAAGGTCTTCCTCTTTAAATATGGTGCAAAGATTTATGAGCACATTAAAAAGAAGACGCATCCTGATACTGCCTTTGGTGAAACCCCAATCAACATCTTTGATTTTATGAATGGTGCTGATTTCAAACTTCGTATTCGCAAAGTTGGTCAATGGGCGAACTACGATCTTAGTGAATGGGCAGCACCCTCGGCTCTTCTGGGAGGGAACAAAGACGAACTGAGAGAACTGTATGATAAACTGTATTCTCTTTCCGCGTTTGTTGCGCCTGATCAGTTCGAGGACTATGATGTCCTGAAGGCAAAGTTCGATGGAGTGATCAATCCAAAAGGTATTAAGGAAAGATTTACTGCTGAGGAGATCGAACCGGAGGAAGATGATATTCCTATCGGGGGAGTTGATCCACGTTCCACAGTAGCGGTTGGTTCCGCTGGTGGTGAGGGTGAAGAGACAGTCGCTGATGCAATGGATTATTTTAAAAACCTTGCAGAGAACGATGACTAGACGGAGGCAGGCAGACTAGCTTGCAGGGGGCGTCCTACGGGGCGCCCCTTTTTTAGGCCTTGTTATATTCTTAATTGTTCAACCGTCGATTTATCTTCAAGAAGCATGTTTTTAAATGTTATCATTAGTATACCTTTACAAAATAACTCGACTGTTCTGTGTCAGACGATCCATACAAATAACATAAATTCACAAATTTATTTTGTTGTTTCTTAGTTGAACTTGTACTCAATATTACATCTAGAAACTTCATACAAACAATTTTACTGTGTTTCCAATTTTTATTTGTATTATTATAGTTCTTTAAAAATACATCGTAATCCATCACCTTCCTTATTTTTAACTGTCCATCATTATGTTTTTTATACATCTGATATAATTTTTCTGGAAAATCATTTTTTCTTGTTTCCTGAAACAATACACCCTCTCCACCGGGAGGGATAAATGACTTATTCATAACCGTAACGGTATAGAAATTAACATTACCACCACCAATCTTTCCTGCTGCAGCAGAACTTCCTTTTATTTCTCCCTGCCATGATGTATCACCACCAAATGTTCTAAATTGAATATCATCTGCTGATGTTTCAATATAGATATCCTGTGATGAAAAAAAATCACCAGTCTTACCATATTTATAACCCCTAAAGGTATAATCTTTCTTTGCAGCTGCGCCTGGTTTTTTGTATTCTTGAAATTTTGCTGGGACTTTACCTATTTTCTTGAGTGAGATAGCTAAGAGTTTTGTTCTATCAGTTGCATTGTTAGCACCCGCTAACTCTGATACTTTCTTGTTCAGTTCACCCCAATTATTAGAAAAATCATGTAGAGGTTTCTTTGTTTTCACAAGAGTACTCATCCAAATATCGCCAGGGTTCCATTTGTCATGTGAAAATGAACCAGGCACTTGTGGCTTATCAGTTGCCTTATCTATATCCTGGCACATTTTCTTTGCTTTATATATGTTATCCATAAAGGTAGAACCTCTATGAAAGTATACAGTTCCAGATACTTTTCGTCCAAACTTTTCCCACAATTTATTTGCAGTCTTCAAATAAACATCATGTTCATCATCTCGCCAATCTCTAGGTCCAGATATCAAACAATCTGATAGAGACATTGTTGCGTCAACATATATCTTTGTACTATCTAATTGTTTATCTGTTATAGTTTTAATTTGTTTTTTTGCTTTATTAAATACATAAGCACAGTAATAACACTGTAGGGATTCGGTGTACTTAGTATCAACTGCGCCGCCGCCTGAACCGGAACCGCCGCCGAAATCTGCATCTTTGAATACTTTATTAAACTTACTAGAGCCTTCTTTTTTCTGTGCATTAATCCAATGAAGAACTTCACCAACTGAATCCCAGTTTACGCCAGTTACTTTTATTCCATTAGCCGTTGTACCGATTATGAAAGGTTTATTATCCTTAATTTTATGAACAAATACATCAGGACGCTTAATGCCTGCATAAGGCCCATTGGCTGCTTCCTTCCTCATGTCGTTGCGCTGAAGTCCAGCCATAGAAAACTCCTATGATACTATATTATTTTTACACCTCGAAATAACTTCTTCAGGCCGGTGGAAATAAGTTACACATATCCATCGCACGAATAAATCTTGTCATTCCAATACCACCACCCACCCTCGGCATAAAAGTATGACTTAAAAATTCATCCAGTTCTTTACTAACCCGTTCCTTACCAAATGTTCCATGTAACAAATCAGCATACTGACCATCACTGATTGTGTGAAACATATTATACATCTCTGTTGGATCAGCAGATCGTTCGGCAGAACCAATCGTTTCTTGCCCACAAATAATGACATCAATTTTCGCAGCTGTGCCATCGCCGTTTTGTTTCATATTCCAGAATGGACTTGTGTAGTTTGGAAAGTTATGAATCGTTTGTACGTTGCCATATTTTTCATACATCACAGTTTCTTCTGCATGACTCAATTCTTCAACACCCAACTCGTTCGCCCAAGTGGTATAATCTTTCGATACAATTAAATCCTTGGATGATGAAAATCCTACTACTTCGCACAACTCCAATTCCATTTGATACAAGTCATCAATATTCCCCGGCATTTCAAACTCAAACATAGGAAATATAAGATCATGCCGGCCTGGGATTGCATTCGGTTCCTGACGATATGATGTCGAGACACAAAAAAACCCCGGAACTTCAGGTTTAGTAAGTAACTCATATTCCAACCACATCTGGCCCGTCTGCGGCAACGGCCAGACTTGCCCTGCATAGTTATACGTTGAGACAGTTGTTGGGTCTTCACATGCTGCCAGGATACTCAAACGATTCTGTGTGTGTACTTCCTGAAAACCTTTGCCCAAAAAAAAGGACCGTAAACGGCCCACAGCATCTGTAAATTTTTGCGGATCAATAAGTTGTGTCATATGTTTCTTCTCTCCCTCGTCCTTCAAAAAATTATGTTATTCCAATATGGATTCAAACTCTGCAATGATCTCTGATGTATATTCTGGACGAAGAACATTGATGCTGCGATGTGCCTCGTTGGCTTCGTCTTCGTATGTTCTGTTTGAGACGGAGGCAGCGCCGGATGCAACTGCATCGACACGGTTCCCGTCTGCGTCCTCGAAGTGATGGTCTGCATCGGTGTTCAGTTGTTTTCTTTGGAACGTCGAGGTTTTTCCGCTTGTTGCGCCTGTGATGGTTTCGGAAACGAATGTGCCGACTGGTGAAGAAATCAGAACCTTCGCATGGGGAATCGTCTGAGAACTGGTGTTCCAGTTTGTTGTATCAGTAGAAACCACAACCCCGGTGGCGCCGCTTGTTGCGCCGGTGAGTGTCTCACCCACAGTGTATTGCCCGGTGAGGGCAGAGACATACAAGGCGTCGCCTTGATATTTATCAGATAGGTATTTACTGAAAGTCCTCTGTTGCATGGGCCAATCCCAGAATGGATTTGTTGTGATATTCATCTGAAAGAAAATCCAGTAGAGATGAACACTTCCATAAATCTTTTCTGCAAGACTTTCCGGTGTCTCCCAGTCAGGAATATCAAATGCATAGTAGGCCCCCTTGTTCGCAATCACTTCGGGTCGAATCCGAAATGTCCGAAACAGATTGCGCACATATGTCCTGTTATCATCTTTCGCAATATCATATGCGAGTGCAGGGAATCTTAGAAAGTATGGATCAGCCATGTGTTCTCCCAAATAGACTCGTTGTAGGTTACGAGTGGAACCAGATTAAGATCACCTTCCTTTCTAGACGCGAGTAGCTAGAATTGTGGTACGGTGTCTTCTCCTTGAGTTATATAGGACATTCGGTTATATAGGACATTCGATAGATTTTTATTTTTTCCCGGTTGCGCCCTGATGTAATCGTATGCGCTTGCGCAGTCCAGACATCTCTACCTCTATTGGTACATCTGGTACTTCAGTCATACCATACATCTTGTAACACGTTCCCATGGACATCTGTGATTCTGCAAAGTTGTTGACCTCAATCTCATTTGTTGTTTTATACATGAGTCAGATATCCTTTCTCTCTGTGTGCGGGTGGGTGCGTTCATGTGCGAGTCAGTGACAATTCGATTCGACATGTTTATGGAAAAATATTTTATAAAAAAAATTCACATGATTTTTCATATTTTATACAAAGTGTTATACACGATGTTCGTCTAAAGGGGTTGGTCCCATAATGCGATTTTGAAATCCATAGTCTTTTATAAAACACGGTGTATATATTGTGTCACACCTGTTGTTGTTTCATCTTTTCTTCCTCTTCCTTCAACCACTGTGCTAACATACTGGTGTACACTTCCCTCTCCCACGGTATCATGTTCTCAAGTTCACTCAAAGAATATTTATGATGTTGCATCATTGCAAAATTCATATGATACAAGTTAGAAAGACTTTCGTGTGAGAGGGCTATGCAAAAAAATCATTTAGTCCACTCAATGTTAACTTGCCTTTGTGTTTACATTTCTTACACTCATACTTCACATCATGTTTTAATGCAGGCATGGTACTAAAGAACTCGTGTATCTTTTGGAGTTGAACATCATTGAGTCCTTCTATCCAGTCATTGAGTTCACCATCAGTGAAATCCTTTCGTGTGTTCACTGATTCTGCATCGTATATAGTCTCAATACACGATGACATCAAATCAAAAGAATCTTGGACATCATTAGATGACGCTGCGCCTGCGATCTTTGCAAGTTCTCCCAAGTCGGGATATCGCAAGGTGACACCAATGTTTTCTTCCAGTTTGATATTATTGGTGTGTTTTTTATTAAACTTCACCTTGAGCTTCGTCAAGTCAACCGATATTGGCACCATTGCCCCACATTGTGTTTCTGCACCATCCTCTCCTGCCACTATATTTTCACACTTAATCTCTATTTCTGATGTCTCACCAACTGATTTCGCTCTAATCTGGAGAAAAATATATTCTAAATCGAATGTTGGCAACAAATTTACATCAATTTCCTCATTTTCAATACAGTTTGTGATAATATGGACCATTGCATTGGCCATTTCACCATCATTCTCACTTTCTGCTGCCATTAGCAGAATCTTTTCCTCTTTTACAAGAAATGGTCTATATGATACTTCTTGTTCTGTTGATGGAATTTTTAGACTATAGTGCGGAACCGTGAGTGTGGGTAGAGCCATGGTGTTTTCTCCTTTGTTGACCATTATTAGTCAAAGTTGTAAAATCGTGTAAAGATCTAAAGTTCTCGAGCA
>Ga0209089_10001487_pt1 | contig 21417 bp, 21 predicted proteins | sample ArcticOcean_MG_C_FD_187431 | JGI IMG/M metagenome (GOLD analysis project Ga0209089, IMG submission 187431) | Marine microbial communities from western Arctic Ocean - ArcticOcean_MG_CB2_150 (SPAdes) (version 2) | ecosystem: Environmental > Aquatic > Marine > Oceanic | place: Arctic Ocean: Canada... | reverse complement strand
ATGGTTTGCTAATGAAAGGGATAACGCCTGAGTGAGTAATCTTTGCATATGGAGAGACTTTCGTTGATCTGAGAATCTCAAAATATGAATCACTTCAGGTGTTTATCCCGTTAAGTCGGGTACTGTGGATGAATAATGAGGATTGCACCCAATGTTCAATAAAAATTTTGCGACACTCGGCTGGCGGTAAAGGTGTGGCCGGCCAATTGTCCTTGGATGTCTGCATATAACCGCCATCCCGCTCATGCTTTTCGCGCACATCGACAAACAGAACACCGTCATCACCCAAGGCTTTGACCGCATCCTCGGCGGCAATAATTTCGATCATTCCGTTCGCTTCGCTCATCAGGTCTTTCAGGCGGCGCACAGCCATTGGTAAAAATCCTTTTCTAGTTGGGATATTGCGCAAAGCGCACCGCTTCGGCGGCGGCGCGGAGCAGGCCGAGGGCCTTGTTGCGGCATTCTTCGTGTTCGGATTTGGGATCACTATCGGCGACGATACCGGCGCCGGCCTGAACGTACAGGGTGTCGTTGGTCAACACGGCAGTGCGCAACGCTATACAGGTATCCATATCGCCGTTGGCGCCGAAATAGCCAATACAGCCCGCATAAATACCACGCCGGAGCTGTTCCAATTCGTCGATGATCTGCATCGCCCGCACTTTCGGCGCCCCCGATACCGTGCCCGCCGGAAATCCCGACAGCAACGCATCGACGGCGTCATATTGCTCGTCCAGATCGCCCTCCACGTGGGAGACAATGTGCATCACGTGGGAATACCGCTCGATACCGTTTTGTTCGGTCACCTGGACACTGCCGGTCTTGGCGACGCGCCCGACATCGTTGCGGCCCAAATCCAACAGCATCAAATGTTCGGCCAGCTCTTTCGGATCGGCCAGCAGCTCCGCGGCAAGGCGTAGATCCTCGGCGTCGTCGGCGCCGCGCGGGCGGGTGCCGGCCAAGGGGCGGATGGTCACCCGTCCGGCGCGCATGCGGACCAGCAATTCCGGGCTCGACCCAACGATGGAAAAGTCGCCGAAATCCAGGAAAAACAGGAACGGCGAAGGGTTGATACGGCGCAAGGCCCGGTAAAAAGCCAGCGGCGGCAGATCGAACGGCATCGAGAATTGTTGCGACAAAACCACCTGAAAGACATCGCCGGCAAGGATATATTCCTTGCCCTTTTCGACGATTTCGCAGAATTCCTCTTCGGTCATGTTGGATTGGGGCTCGCCGAACTCTTGAATAGGATCGCGGCCATGACGGGGCAGGCTTTTGCCGAAATCATCCAACACTTTGCCCAAACGGGCGAGGCCGGCTTCATAAGCCTCGGCGGCAGCGACGTCATGGTTGGGCCAGGCCGGCGTCACCACGCTCACCAGATCCTCGATGGTATCGAATACGGTGATGATGGTCGGGCGCATGAATTGGCCGTCCGGCACGTCCAGGGTTTTCGGGTTGGAATCGGGAATATCTTCGGCCAGGCGCACCGCGTCATAACCCATATAGCCGAACAAACCGGCCGCCATGGGTGGCAGTCCGGACGGCAGCTCGATACGGGATTCGGCCAATATGGCCCGGAACGACGACAATGTGCCGGTGGCTTCGGAAACCGGGCAGGGCTGGAAGGCGCCCGGGTCCGCCAGCGCATGCCGGTTGATATCGGCCTGGTTGCCGTGGCAGCGCCAGATCAGATCGGGCTGCATGCCCAAAAAGGAATAGCGCCCGCGGATGGAGCCGCCTTCCACCGATTCAAGCAGGAAACTATTGGCGGCGCCGCCGACCAGTTTGATCATGGCCGATACCGGCGTCTCCAAATCGGCGATCATGCGTGTCCATAGGACCTGCGGTTTGCCGGCGTTATAGGCTGCCTCGAACGCCTCGAAACTGGGCTCAGTATCCATGTCCGGCGCCGCCGCGGCCGCTCCTCAAGGGCGCATCGAGCGCCGCCTGATTGACCGTGACGCCAAAGCGCGCGCGCAAAGCGGCCGCCAATTGGGCGGTTAAATCGCCGCCGATGCCTTGGTTCAGTTGGGCGCGAATTCGCTCGGCGCTTTCCTTATCGGCAAGCGGATTGGCGCGCTTGATATTCTTGAGGACGGCGATGATCTGGTTCTCACCGGCGCCGGCGGTTGACGCCTGGCCAAGCCTTTGCTCAAACACCTGGGCCACCACGGCGCCCGGCAGCCGCTTCTCCAGCCCGCCGCCGGTGCGCGTGAAAGGCTGGCTGGTCCATTGCGTGCCGCCGAACTTTTTGGCCACTTCGGCAAGGGTTTTGCCGGCCTGGATATCCTTGATCAGACGATCGGCAATGCGGCCCGCCGCTGCCGCGCGCCGGTCGACCATCATGGCGTCACGCACCGCTACGCGAACCGTCTTCAACGGACGCAAGGCCGGCGCCGTCACCTTGTCCAGATGCAGCATGAAATAGCCGCCTTCGCCGGTATCGATGAGCGGGCTTTCGTTGTTTTCTTCGGTCGCAAAGGCGACCCGCACCACTTCCGCATCCAACCCCGCAACCGGCGTGCCCAATTCACCGGTGCCGGCCCGGTTGATCTTGATGAACTTGGTCACCTTGAAATTCAACTTGCGGGCCGCTTCATCCAAGGTGTCGCCGCCGCCGAGGGAATCTTCGAAACTGTTGGCCAGCTTGAACAACACATCGACGGCTTTTTCGGACGCGATGTCATTTTTGATTTGCGCCTTCACCGCATCGTAGGTGCGCGTTTCGGAATTGCTAATCTTGGTGACCTTCAAAATATGCCAGCCGAGATCGCTTTTAATGGGCTGGCTTACCGCCGATGCGGCCAGCTGGAACGCGGCGTCGGCCAAGGCCGGTATCGGCAATTGGCCGCGCGACACCGCGCCAAGCTCGGTGGCTTCGGCGTCCATCTTGGCGATATCGGCGGCGACTTTATTGAAGCCGGTGCCCGATGACAGCGCCCGGTGGGCCTTTTGCGCTTCGGCCTCGGAATTCAGGAGTATTTGCTTGATGGTCCGCATTTCGGGAACCGTGAACTCGTCCAGCCGGTCCTGATAGACTTCGCGGATTTTGTCCTCGGCCACTTCAACCTCGTCCAAAACATCCTTGATTTGCAGGCGCACCAACGAGAAATCCCGGTTTTCCGGCGCCGTGAAGCGGGCTCCGTTGTCTTTGTGATATTTGGCAAGCTCGCCATCGGTCGGCTGGCTGACGGTCCCCATTTTGCGGTTGGGAATGGAGATCACATCGGCGATGCGCCGCTCCATACGGTAGCCGTGGATGGCGTTGGTCAGGGATTTGGGCGCCGTCTGGCCGTTGATGATGCCGCTCAAAAGCTGCGAGCGGATCAAGTCGGCGCGAAACAGATTGATGAAGGCGCCTTCCTGGTAGCCGTTGTCGTACAGAATACGGTTGAACTGGGTCCGGTCAAACGCGCCGCCGGTGCCTCGGAACCGTTGGTCGGTGCGGATTTCTTCGGCCAGCGTGTCTTCGCCGACAATCAGCCCCATGTCGCGGGCGCCTTCGACGAATACCGCCTGGCTGATCATGCCGTCCAGGACCCGCCGGGACACGCCCATGGCGCGCAACTGATCTTCGGTAACGTTGTCGCCGAGGGCGCGCCTGAGGCGGGAGACCTGGCGCTGCACCTCGCTGACATATTCCTGACGGCCGATTTCGCGCTCGCCGACCGTGGCAACCGTGTTGGCGTTGCCGTCGCCGCTGAAACTCAAATGATCGCCGATGCCCCAAACCGCGAAGCTCAGCACCAACAGGCAGATCAGCACCTTGGCGCCGATGGAAATCATCGCTTGTCTGAATTTTCCGTACATATTTTGGATCCCAGTGTCTGCCGATTGCCGCATTGGCCTTAAGTATATCGCCGCCGGCCACCGGGCGGCATCATAAAAGCGTGACCGGGCGCCCGCAACCACCATCGCAAAAGTGATGCGGATATGGTAAGCGGCCAATTCCTATGCTATTGAGCGCGCCCTGTTATCTTCATGCCAACGGAGGCCGCCATGGCGCAAGTGCGCACACCACTGATCGCCGGTAATTGGAAAATGAACGGCCTCCTCGGCGATGGGCAGGCCCGCGCCGAAGATCTGGCGGGACGCATGCAAGGCGCCGGTGAGCTGGGTTTCGAGATGCTGCTCTGCCCGCCGGCGACTTTGGTTGGCGCCGTTGCGGCGGCCACCCAAGGCTCCGGCCTTCTGCTCGGCGGCCAGGATTGCCATGTCAATTCCAACGGCGCCCACACCGGCGACATCTCAGCCGTAATGCTCGCCGATCTCGGCTGCAGCCACGTGATCGTCGGCCATTCCGAGCGCCGCGCCGACCATGGCGAGGCCGATGATCTGGTGCGCGCCAAGGCCGCCGCCGGCATCGAGGCGGGGCTTATCGCCATCATCTGCGCCGGCGAGACCGAAGCCCAGCGCGACGCCGGCCAAACCAACGATGTGGTCGCCGCCCAGGTGCGGGGATCGGTCCCCGGCGGCGCCGATGCTACGCAAATAGTGATCGCCTATGAGCCGGTATGGGCCATCGGCACCGGGAGCACGCCCACCGAGGCCGAGGTGCAGGACGTGCACGCCATGATCCGCGCCACCCTGGCCGATGTGAGCAGCGATAGCACTGCCAGCGATTGCCGGATATTATATGGCGGCTCGGTCAAGCCGGACAACGCCGCCGGGTTACTGGCGCTGGCGGATGTGGATGGCGGATTGGTCGGTGGCGCCAGCCTTGTGGCGGCGGATTTCTGGGCGATAGCGGCTGCCGCGCGCTAACAAATTTTCGGGATCACAAGCGCCGACGCAATCATAATCCTTGCACAACTGCGCCTGGAGACATAGATAAGCGCTTCTTCAATCTTGAGATAAACCATGACAGCAGTCCTCATCGTTATTCATCTGATCCTGGCCATCGCCATGATATTCGTCGTCCTTATTCAACAGAGCGAGGGCGGTATGGGCAGTATGGGCGGCGGCGGTGGTGGCGGCGGCGGTATGGGCGGCTTCATGACCGGGCGCTCGGCGGCCAATCTGTTGACCCGGGTGACGGCGGTTCTGGCCGCTTTGTTCATGGTTTCCAGCCTGGGCCTGGCAATCTTGGCCAATAATGCCGACGATCGCGGCTCGATTTTGGACCGGGGCGCCGCGCCGCCGGCGAATCAGCAACAAGGTCCGAGCGTTCCGGGCATGCCGACCTTGATTCCGATCGAGCCTGAGCCGCTGGCAAAGCCATAAAAAATCCCGGCTTTCCAACGTCTTAAAAAATAATTTCGCCATTCGGTCTAATCTGCTTTTGCGAAGGCGCCCGTTCCTGTACAACGCCGGTCCATGACGCGTTTTGTATTTATAACCGGCGGCGTGGTTTCCTCACTCGGTAAAGGCTTGGCCTCGGCGGCACTGGCTTCATTGTTGCAAGCGCGCGGCTTCAAAGTGCGCTTGCGCAAACTCGACCCCTATATAAACGTCGATCCGGGCACCATGAGCCCCTATCAGCACGGCGAGGTGTATGTCACCGACGACGGCGCCGAGACCGATCTCGATCTTGGCCATTATGAGCGCTTTACCGGCGTCTCGGCGCGGCGCACCGATAACGTCACCACCGGTCAGATATACTCCAAGGTGATCGCCAAGGAACGGCGCGGCGAATATCTGGGCGCCACCATCCAGGTGATCCCGCACATCACCGACGCCATCAAGGAATTCGTGCTCTCCGATATCGATGACGAGGATTTTGTGCTTTGCGAAATCGGCGGCACGGTGGGCGATATCGAAGGCTTGCCGTTCCTTGAAGCCATTCGCCAGCTGGGTAACGAACTGGGCCGCGACAAGGCCATGTATGTGCATTTGACGCTTTTGCCCTATATTGCGGCGGCGGGCGAATTGAAGACCAAACCGACCCAGCATTCGGTCAAGGAGCTTTTGAGCTTGGGCATCCAGCCGGACCTCCTGCTGTGCCGGTCCGAGCATGAATTTTCCGATGGCGACCGCTCCAAAATCGCGCAATTCTGCAACGTGCGGCGGGACGCAGTGGTGCCTGCACTAGATGTCAAATCCATCTATCAGGCGCCCATCAGCTACCACGAACAAGGCCTCGACGACGAAGTGCTCCGCCATTTCGGGCTGGAGTTGACGGCGCCCGATTTGTCACGCTGGGAAAAGATAACGAAGCGGGCGCTGGCCCCGGAAGGCGATGTGGCAATCGCCATCGTCGGCAAATATATGGGCCTCAAAGACGCCTACAAATCCCTGTCCGAAGCCCTGGCCCATGGCGGCATCGCCAACAATGTGCGGGTCAATCTGAAATGGATTGAAGCGGAAATATTCGAAGAGGCCGGCACCGTCGATCATCTCGAAGACGTGCACGGCATTCTGGTGCCCGGCGGCTTTGGCGAGCGCGGCGCCGAGGGCAAGATCATGGCCGCCAAGTTCGCCCGGACGCGGGACGTGCCCTATTTCGGCATCTGCTTCGGCATGCAGATGGCGGTGGTCGAGGCGGCGCGCAATTTGGCCGGCATCAAGGGCGCCGGTTCGACCGAGTTCGGCCCGTGCGCGGCGCCGGTCGTCGGGTTGATGACCGAATGGGAAAAGGACGGCGCCACCGAGCAGCGCGGCGAAGACAGTGACAAGGGCGGCACCATGCGTCTCGGCGCCTATGATTGTAACCTGGGCGACAACAGCCGGGTGCGCGGCATCTATGCCAGCCAGGCCATCTCCGAGCGCCACCGCCACCGCTATGAAGTGAACATCGCCTATGAGGCGGAACTGGCCGGGGCGGGCATGATATTTTCCGGCAAATCCCCGGACGGCGTCTTGCCCGAAATCATCGAGATACCCGAGCATCCCTGGTTCATCGGCGTGCAATTCCATCCCGAACTGAAATCCCGTCCCTTCGATCCGCACCCGTTGTTCACCGATTTCATCCGCGCCGCCGTCGATCAAAGCCGGCTGGTTTAGGGATATGGCCGCGCCCAACCACGTTAGCGCCGGCAGCGTCACCTTCGGCAACGATCTGCCCTTGAGCCTGATCGCCGGGCCGTGCGTCATGGAGAGCCGGGATCACGCCATGAAAATGGCCGAATCCCTGGCCGAAATGGCCAAATCCCTCGCCATTGGCATTGTCTACAAATCCTCCTTCGACAAGGCCAACCGCACCAGCATCGATAGCCATCGCGGTATGGAGATGGGCGAGGCGCTAAAAATATTCGCCGAAATCAAGGAGACCTTCGGCCTGCCGGTGCTCACCGATGTGCACACGCCCGAGCAATGTGGCGAGCTGGCCAGCGTCATGGACGTTTTGCAAATCCCGGCCTTCCTCTGCCGCCAGACCGACCTGCTGGTAGCCGCCGGCGAAACAGGCTTGGCCCTCAACATCAAGAAGGGCCAATTCCTGGCGCCTTGGGACATGGCCAACGTGACCGCCAAGGTGGAAAGCACCGGCAATCGCCGCGCCATGGTCTGCGAGCGCGGTGCCAGCTTCGGCTACAACACGCTGGTTTCCGACATGCGCGCACTACCGGTTTTGGCATCTGGCGGCCACCCGGTAATCTTCGATGCCACCCATTCGGTGCAGCAGCCGGGCGGGCAAGGCAGCACGTCCGGCGGCGAGCGAAAATTCGCCCCGGTGCTCGCCCGCGCCGCTGTCGCGGTCGGCGTTGCCGGCGTCTTCATGGAAACCCACGACGACCCGGATAACGCGCCAAGCGATGGGCCGAATATGATTAAAATCAATGAATTGGCGGATATTGTTAGTTTGTTGCAGGAATTCGATGCGACCGCCAAATCGCACCCGGTGAATATTGAATAGAGGCTGTGCCGGCATTGCCAGAACAAGCGTCAACGGCTATGTAACCGCCACCCATTTGCTGCTGAGAGATCCCGAACCATGACCGCAATCGTCGACATTCTCGCCCGTGAAATTCTCGATTCCCGGGGCAATCCGACCATCGAGGTCGATGTGGTTCTGGAGACCGGGTCCATGGGCCGGGCCGGCGTGCCTTCGGGGGCATCCACCGGAATCCATGAAGCGGTGGAATTGCGCGATGGCGATAAGGCGCGCTTTGGTGGCAAGGGGGTGCAAAGTGCGGTCGCCAACGTCAATGGCGAGATATTCGAGACCATTTCGGGCTTCGATGCCGAGGACCAGCTGCATGTCGACCGCACGATGATTGCCCTTGATGGCACCGACAACAAATCCCGGCTCGGCGCCAATGCCATTCTCGGCGTCAGCCTCGCGGTGGCCAAGGCGGCGGCGACCGAGGCTGGATTGCCGCTCTACCGTTATATCGGCGGCACCCAAGCGTCGCTGATGCCGACGCCGATGATGAACATCATCAATGGCGGCAGCCACGCCGACAATCCCATCGATATTCAGGAATTCATGATTATGCCGGTGGGCGCGGCCAGCTGCACCGACGCCATCCGCATGGGGGCCGAGGTGTTCCAGGCGCTTAAAGCCGCGCTCCAGGATGCCGGCCACAACACCAATGTGGGCGACGAGGGCGGCTTCGCGCCAGGTCTTTCCAGCACCGATGAGGCCCTCGGCTTCGTCATGAAATCTATCGAGGCGGCCGGCTATACGCCCGGCGACGATATCGTCCTGGCCCTGGATGCGGCCTCGTCGGAATTTTATAAAGACGGCAAGTATGAATTGGCCGGCGAGGGCAAAAGCCTGGATGCCGCCGCGATGACCGATTATTACGCCGATCTGGTGGCCCGTTACCCAATCGTTTCCATCGAAGACGGCCTGGGCGAAGACGATTGGGACGGCTGGAAAGGGCTGACCGAGGCTTTGGGGTCTAAGGTACAGCTTGTGGGCGACGATCTGTTTGTCACCAACCCGAAGCGCCTGCAACAAGGCATTGACCGGAATATTGCAAATTCGATCCTCATAAAAGTCAATCAGATAGGCACCTTGTCGGAAACCCTGGAGGCGGTGGAAATGGCCCACAAAGCCGGGTACACTACCGTGATCTCGCACCGTTCCGGCGAGACCGAAGACGCCGTCATCGCCGATATCGCGGTCGCCACCAACGCCGGCCAGATCAAGACCGGCTCGCTGTCGCGCTCCGACCGATTGGCCAAATATAACCAGCTTATCCGCATCGAAGAAGCCCTCGGCCCCGAAGCCCGCTATGCGGGGCGCAGCGTTTTGCGCTAGACTGCCCGCAAATACAGGGGCGGCTTTGGGGGGCATCCATGGAAGTCAGCGTATTCGACCATCTCGATATGGTGCCGGGTCAGGATCTGACCAGCTATTATGAAGACCGCTTGAAGCTGGTCGAGCGCTACGATGAAATCGGTATCCGCTCCTATCATCTGGCCGAGCATCATGCGACGCCTTTGGGCATGGCGCCGTCGCCGAACCTGTTCCTGGCCGCCGTTGCCCAGCGCACAACACGCCTCCGTTTCGGGCCATTGGTCTATTGCCTGCCGCTGTATCACCCGCTGCGCCTGATGGAGGAGATCTGCATGCTCGATCAAATGAGCGGCGGGCGCCTGGAAATGGGCATCGGGCGCGGCATTTCGCCGTTCGAGGTCGGCTATTACGGTGTCGATTATGCCGAAGGGCCGGACATGTACCGGGAAGCCCTGGAGATGATCCTGACCGGGCTCGATGCGGACGAGTTGACCTATCAGGGGCGCCATTACCAGGTCGAAGCCATGCCACGCGTGCTGCATCCGGTGCAGCGGCCGCATCCGCCGCTCTGGTACGGCACTTCCAACCCCGACGGCGCCGGCTGGCCCGCCGAGAACGGCGTCAATCTGGTGACCAGCGGCCCGGTGCAAGGGGTGCGGGCGCTCACCGATGCCTACCGGGCGAAGCGCGCCGAGGCCGGGGTTAGCGGGCCGATGCCGCGGCTGGGTATGAACCGCTTCGTCTATGTGGGCGAGACCGATGCCGAGGCCCGCGAGATTGCCGCCTGCGCCTATCCGGTCTGGCAGAAGAATATCATGATGCTGTGGAAGCGTCATAACAGTGCGCCCAAGATGACCCGTTATGTGGAAACCTTCGAGGAATTGGAGGCCGAGGGCACCGGCATTGCCGGTTCGGCCGAGACCGTCGCCGCCGAAATGCGCCGCCAGTATGAAGCCGCCGGCATCACCACATTTATTTGCCGCTTTGCATTTGGCGATCTCAGCCTGGAGGAATCCCTGAGCTCGATCAAATTGTTCGAAGCCGAAGTGATGCCGGCCTTGGCGGATGTGACCGAACCCGCTCACGAGTCTTAACAAGACCTTAACCATCCCACCCTTAGCCTTGGTGCAAGAACAAGCGAGCTGGGCGGCAAAAATGGCCGCCTGATTAACGAATGGTACGGAAATTACCGCTCACCAGGGGTGAATTCCGCATCCAACCCATTGAATCCTGCGGCCTTTTCTGTTCGGCGCAATTGGCAAGCGCTTTGCAAGGGTAACGCCGGAGACTAGTTGGGGGACGGATGAAGTTTATTTCGGAAGCGCGTTCGCGCGCCCGCCACGTCATCGGGCCCATCCTCGGGGCGGCGCTGATTGTGTACATCGCCTATCACGCCCTGCAGGGCGAGCGGGGTCTGATCGCCTATTGGCAACTGGTGCATCAGGTGGAGCAGGCGAAGATCGTCTCGGCGGACATGAATTTGGCGCAACAGAAGATCGCCAACCGGGTGGCTTTGCTGTCCAGCGCCTCCATCGACCGGGACATGCTCGACGAGCGCGCCCGCTACATGCTCGGCTACAGCCAGCCCGGCGAGATTATCATATTGCTGGACGAAGGCGCAGCGCTTTAGGTCCCAACTAAACCAACGGTGACATGATCGCGTCCCGGTAAGCCGGGCGTTCCTGTAGCCGCGCATAATAGGCTTCGGTCTTGGGCAGCGCGGGGCGCGCAATATCAAGGGCCATATAGCGGTAGACGCCGGCGCCGGCTGGGATGTCGCCCATGGTGAAACGATTGCCGGCCACGTAGTCGCCGGCGCCGAACATGGCCTCCATAATTACCATGCTGGCATTCAGTTTTTCGATATTGGCGGCCATAACCTCCGGGTCCGGAATGTTCGGGAAACTGCGGATCAGACCCCAGAACACCGGCGTAATGGTGGCCTGTAATTCGGTGTTCTGCCAATCCATCCAGACATCGGCAACGGCCAATTCGCCGGCATCATCGGGATAGAGATCACCCTGGCTGTGCTTGCGGCAGAGATAGCGGACAATGGCGTTGGATTGGCGCAACACTAGATCGCCATCGACCAGCGTCGGCACCCGCATATTGGGGTTGAGGGTTTGGTAATCGGCAACGTCGATGGTGCCGAAGGTGCCGTCCGGATCGAGCCATTCGAATTCCAGGCCCAGCTCGGTCAGCGCCCACAGCGCCTTTTGCACATTGATCGATGAACGCCGTCCGTAGAATTTCAGCATGATTCCTCCTAGCCCAATTATCCGGTCTTAAAAGTCTTGGTTTCCGAAAGGCAACCTTGATCGAAAATTGCGCCTGATTACAAGTGTAGTTAATATAATATTCGGCCCGGGCTAAAAATTAACCGATAATCTGGTAATCACGATTTTTTAATTGCAAAACAACAACTTCACTTTATCTTTCGGTTTTGAAACCCCATGTAATACCTGTTCCTGATCGAACCTATGTGCGCCGGACCGGCGCCTCTTGGAGAAACCCATGGCGAAATCCCCGGCCAAACAGAAAAGCCCGCGCGGGCGTTCAAAGAAAAGCAAGGCGGCGGCCAAGACATCGCCCGAAGTGCTCATGAGCCTTTACCGGGAGATGCTGTTGATCCGCCGTTTCGAGGAAAAGGCCGGCCAGCTGTACGGCATGGGGCTGATCAACGGCTTTTGCCATCTCTATATCGGCCAGGAAGCGGTGGTCGTCGGCCTGCAATCGGTGGCCGAGGAAAGCGATTCGGTGATCACCAGCTACCGGGATCACGGCCATATGCTGGCCACCGGTATGGACCCCAAGGGCGTTATGGCCGAATTGACCGGCCGCGCCGGGGGCTATTCCAAGGGCAAGGGCGGCTCCATGCACATGTTCTCCAAGGAGAAAAAGTTCTATGGCGGCCACGGCATCGTCGCCGCCCAGGTGCCGATCGGTACTGGCTTGGCATTTGCCCACAAATATACCGGCGACGGCGGCGTCACCATGGCCTATTTCGGCGACGGCGCCGCCAACCAGGGCCAGGTGTATGAGAGCTATAATATGGCGGCTCTCTGGGAGCTTCCGGTGGTTTTCGTGATCGAGAATAACCGCTACGGCATGGGCACCTCGGTGGCCCGCCATTCGGCGACGCCGACCATGTATTCCAGGGGCGAGGCCTACAATATCCCCAACGAAGAGGTCGACGGCATGGATATCGAGGCGGTGCGCGAAGCCGGGCTGCGCGCCATCAATCACGCCCGCGCCGGCAAAGGGCCCTATGTGCTGGGCATGCAGACCTATCGTTACCGGGGCCATTCCATGTCGGACCCGGCCAAATACCGGACCCGGGAAGAGGTTGCCAAGGTGCGCGCCGAGCGCGATCCCATCGACCGGGTGCGCCAAGCTCTGGTCGATGGCGGCCATGCGACCGAAGACGAGATGAAAGCGGTAGACGGGGAGATCAAGGCGATCGTCACCGAAGCCGCCGAGTTCGCCCAGCAAAGCCCGGAGCCGGAGCCGTCGGAGCTGTATACCGACGTGCTCGCCGAGCTTAGCGTCGTTGCGTAAGGGATAAGGGACAAAATTATGGCAACCGAAATACTGATGCCGGCTTTGTCGCCGACCATGACCGAGGGCACTTTGGCCCGCTGGCTGAAAGCCGAAGGCGATGCCATCGCCCCCGGTGATGTGCTGGCCGAGATCGAAACCGACAAGGCGACCATGGAGATCGAAGCTGTCGATGATGGCGTGCTCGGCAAGATAATGGTGGCCGAAGGCTCCGAAGGTATCCCCGTCAACACCCCCATCGCCGTGATCCTGGCCGAGGGCGAAGATGCCGCCGTCATCCCGCAACCCGCGCCCACGCCAGCGCCTGTGGCCACACAGGCGCCCGCTGCCGAGGCCGCGCCGGAAGCCGCCGCCGTGCCCCAGGCCGCTGCTATAATCCCGGCGGCGCCCGATTATGATGGGCCGCTCACCACCATCACCCAGCGCGAAGCCTTGCGTGACGCCATTGCCGAGGAAATGCGCACCGACGAGACCATCTTCCTGATGGGCGAGGAAGTGGCGCAATACGAAGGCGCCTACAAGGTCAGCCAAGGTCTTCTGGAGGAATTCGGCGACAAGCGGGTGGTCGATACGCCGATTACCGAGCATGGCTTTGCCGGGCTTGGCGTCGGCGCCGCGTTCGGCGGGCTGAAACCCATTGTCGAGTTCATGACCTTCAATTTCGCCATGCAGGCCATGGATCATCTGATCAATTCGGCGGCCAAAACCCGCTATATGTCCGGCGGCCAGATGGATTGCCCGATTGTCTTTCGCGGCCCCAACGGCGCCGCCGCCGGGGTCGCCGCCCAGCATTCCCAGTGCTACGCCAGCTGGTTCGCCCATATTCCCGGCCTGAAAGTGATCGCGCCTTATTCCGGCTACGATGCCAAGGGGCTACTGAAAGCCGCCATCCGCGATCCCAATCCGGTTATCGTGCTGGAAAACGAAATTCTCTACGGGCAAAGCTTCGATGTGCCGGAAGACGCCGATTACGTGCTGCCCATCGGGCGCGCGCATGTGGAATTGGAAGGCGCGGACGTCACCATCGTCGCCTATTCGCGGATGGTCGGCGTCGCCCTGGAAGCGGCCGCCACCCTGGCCGGGGAGGGGATTTCGGCGGAAGTGATCAATCTTCGCTCCTTGCGCCCGCTGGACACGGAAACCATTGTCAAATCGGTCAAGAAAACCAACCGCCTGGTCAGCGCCGAGGAAGGCTGGCCGGTCGCCGGCATCGGCTCCGAGATCGCCGCCATCGCCATGGAGCAGGCTTTCGATTACCTGGACGCGCCGGTGCAAAGGGTATGCGGCGCCGATGTGCCCATGCCCTATGCCAAGAACCTGGAAGCCATGTATATGCCGGACGCCGGTGACGTCGCCAGCGCCGCCAAAGACGTTTGTTACCGCTGATCCGAGGGGGCTCAGAAAATGGCTATACAAATATTGATGCCGGCTTTGTCGCCGACCATGACCGAGGGCACTTTGGCGCGCTGGTTGAAGGCCGAGGGCGATGCGGTGGCCGCCGGCGATCTGCTGGCCGAGATCGAAACCGACAAGGCGACCATGGAGCTGGAAGCCATCGATGAAGGCGTGCTCGGCAAGATCATCGTTGCCGAAGGCTCCGAAGGCATCGCCGTCAACGCCCCGATCGCGGTGCTATTGGAAGAGGGCGAGGATGCCTCGGCCATGGACACCCTGCCCGCCGCGCCAGCCGCGCCTCCAGCCGCACCGGAGGCAGCGCCGGACGTCGCACCGGACGTGGCACCGGAAGCGGCGCCCGAGGCCGCGCAAGGGCCCGCGCCCGAAGCAGCGCCGGCGGCCCAACCACCCGATGGCGCCCGTGTTTTCGCCAGCCCTCTGGCGCGGCGTCTGGCGGGCGAGGCGGGCTTGGATATCGCCGGCGTCACCGGCTCGGGCCCGCACGGGCGCATCGTCAAGGCTGATGTGGAGGCCGCCATCGCCGGCGGCGGCACGGCAACACCAGCAGCACCAGCCGCCTCATCGCCGGCGCAATTGCCGGCCACCACGGCTTCGGCCTCGGTGCCCGCCGAAATACCCGGCGCCGGGCCCTATACCGATATTCCGCACACCAATATGCGCCGGGTGATCGCCGAGCGGCTGACCGAATCGGCCCGCGATATCCCGCACTTTACGCTCACCGTCGATTGCACCATCGATGCCATGCTGGGCTTGCGCAAAGACCTGAACGGGCGCGCTTCGGAAGGCGACGGCGCTTACAAAATCTCGGTCAACGACTTCGTCATCCGCGCCGTGGCCCTGGCCATGCGCAAGGTGCCCGGTGTCAATGTCAGCTGGATGGCCGACGCCACCCGCCAATATATGGACATCGACGTGGCCGTCGCGGTGGCCACGCCGGGCGGGCTGATCACGCCGATCCTGCGCCGCGCCGATCAAAAGGGATTGGCCGAAATCTCCAATGAGATAAAGGACTTAGCGGCGCGCGCCCGGGACGGAAAATTGTCCCTGGATGAATTCCAGGGCGGCGGCTTCACCATTTCCAATCTCGGCATGTACGGCATCAAGGAATTTTCGGCGATCATCAATCCACCGCAATCGTGCATATTGGCGGTCGGCGCCGGCGAAGCGCGCCCGGTGGTGAAAGACGGCGCGCTGGGCATCGCCACCGTCATGAGCTGCACCCTTTCCACCGATCACCGCACCGTCGATGGCGCCTTGGGCGCCGAATTCATGACCGCCTTCAAGGCGATGATCGAAGACCCGCTGACTATGTTGTTGTAGGGGGCGTAATATGACGGAAGCTATCAGTGCAATTCTCGCCCGGTCCCCATGGCTTGCAATCCCAATCGCGGTCCTTGGAGTTGTGTGGATCGGAATCGAGTTTTTGGCAAATCAATCGGCCGAGATAGCCAATGAAAAAATAGAACTTACAAATCAGAGTTTAAAAATTGACCGACAGAGCCTCGAGGTCGCTACGCGAAAATTCGAGGCGAAGCGGCCATTCTTGGAACTGCAACTGCAGTACTGTGTCGACGCTACAGATGCGGCCTCCAATATAGCCACGAACACCAACTCCGTTGAAGTGGAAAAGGCACAAGAAGTTTTCTGGAAATATTACTGGGGCCGATTGGCGATCGTGGAAGACAGCGCAGTTGCAGGTGCGATGTATAAATTTGGAAAAACGTTGCCTGGGTTGAGAATGGTGACCGGCGAATTTCAAATGGACAATCGTTCCAAATTGAAATTCTTAGCCATCAAGATTGCTCATGGGTGCCGCGACCTCATCAACGCCAGCTGGGAACTTAAAATGGAATCCGCAAAGCAACTTTTGAATCGAATTGGCGATGGCAAATAGCGAAATATTCGATCTGATCGTCGTCGGCGGCGGGCCGGGAGGCTACGTGACGGCCATCCGGGCGGCGCAATTGGGGATGGCGACGGCGCTGGTGGAGCGCGAGCATCTGGGCGGTATTTGCCTCAACTGGGGCTGCATTCCCACCAAGGCGCTGCTGCGCACGGCGGAGATCTACCGCAATATCCAACATGCGGACGATTTCGGCCTGAAAGTGGAAGGCGTTTCCTTCGACGTTGAGAAAATCGTCGCCCGCTCCCGGGGCATCGCCACGCAACTGTCCGGCGGCGTCGCGCATTTATTGAAAAAGAATAAGGTTACGGTTTTTGACGGCGAGGGCCGGCTTGATGGCAAAGGCGAAATTACTGTTAGCAAAGATGGTGAAATTGTAAACGAATTGTCAGCAAAAAATATCATCCTTGCAACTGGTGCCAGAGCCCGCGCTCTGCCTGGGTTAGAGCCCGACGGCAAGCTGATCTGGACCTACAAAGAGGCCATGGTGCCGGACGTAATGCCGAAATCCCTGCTGGTGGTGGGATCGGGGGCCATCGGCATCGAATTTGCCAGCTTCTACCGGGCGTTGGGCGCCGAGGTGACCGTGGTCGAAGTTCTGCCCCGGGTGCTGCCGGTGGAAGACGAAGACATCTCGGCCTTCGCCCACAAAGCCTTCGAGGCGGACGGCATGACGATCATGACATCGGCCACCGTGACCAAGCTCGATAAGGGCAAAGACAACGTGACCGCCACCGTTGAGGCGGACGGCAAATCCACATCGATTACCGTGGACCGGGTGATATTGGCGGTCGGCATTGTCGGCAATGTGGAGGGTCTGGGCCTGGAAGGCACCGGCGTTGAGGTGGACAGGACCCATATCGTCATCGATGAATGGTGCCGCACCGGCGAGCCGGGCGTATTCGCCATCGGCGATGTGGCCGGACCGCCCTGGCTGGCCCACAAAGCCAGCCACGAAGGCATCATCTGCGTGGAGAAGATCGCCGGTGTGGAAGGCGTCCATCCCTTGGACACCGGCCGCATCCCGGGCTGCACCTATTGCCATCCGCAGGTGGCCAGCGTCGGGCTGACCGAAGCAGCGGCCATCGCAGCCGGGCACGACGTGCGCGTCGGCAAGTTTCCCTTCGCCGGCAACGGCAAGGCGATTGCGCTCGGCGAGACCGAAGGGCTGGTCAAAACCGTGTTCGACGCTAAAACCGGTGAATTGCTGGGCGCCCACATGATCGGTGCCGAGGTGACCGAGTTGATCCAGGGCTACGCCATCGCCAAAACCCTGGAGACCACCGAGGCAGACCTGATGCACACCGTCTTTCCGCACCCCACATTGTCGGAAATGATGCACGAATCGGTGCTCGACGCTTATGGCCGGGTGATCCATTTCTGATGGCGGCTGATATGATTGTCCGCCCCCTCCAGGCGCAAGACCGGGACCATTGGTTCCGCATGTGGCGGGGCTATCAGGAATTCTACCGGATCGAAGTGGAAGAACGCATTTCCGAAATCACCTGGTCGCGCCTGTTGGATGACACCCAGCCCATGTGGTGCCTGATTGCGGATATCGAGGGCCAGCCGGCGGGCATGATGAATTACATCCTGCACGCCAACACCTGGACCGATCAGCCCGTCTGTTACCTGGAAGATTTGTTTGTGGACGCAGGCTTGCGCGGCCAGGGCGCCGGGCGATTGCTCATCGAAACCCTCGCGGACAAGGCCAAAACCAACGGCTGGTTCCGCCTCTATTGGATGACCCATAAGGATAACGCGACGGCGCGTATCCTCTATGATAAGCTGGCCGCCGCAACCGATTGGGTCCGCTACGACGCGGTGATCGAATGATGAGCAACGCGCAATCACTCCGCCACCCCGAGAAACGCAACAATCCGGACAGCCCGAGCCCGAGAAAACCGGCTTGGATACGGGTCAAAGCACCCACATCGCCAGTTTATGGGGAAACCAAGGCGCTCATGCGCGGCCTTGGCCTGACCACCGTCTGCGAGGAAGCGGCCTGCCCGAATATCGGCGAATGCTGGGCCCAGCGCCACGCCACGGTGATGATCTTGGGTGATATCTGCACCCGCGCCTGTGCCTTTTGCAACGTGGCCACCGGCAAGCCCGGCCCGGTCAATCCGTTGGAGCCGGAAAATGTCGGCATCATGGCGCAAAAGACCGGCCTCAAACACATGGTCATTACGTCGGTGGACCGGGACGATCTGGCCGACGGCGGCGCCGATCAGTTCGCCCAATGCATCGAAAGCGTCCGCTCCATGTCGCCCGGCACCACCTGCGAAGTCCTGACTCCGGATTTCCGGGACAAGGACGGCGCGCTAGAAACCGTGATCTCCGCCAAACCGGACGTATTCAACCACAATCTGGAGACCGTGCCGCGCCTCTATCCAACGATCCGCCCCGGCGCCCGCTATTTCCATTCCTTAAAACTGCTGCAAACGGCGAAGGAGCTGGATGCGGACATCTTCACCAAGTCGGGCATCATGGTCGGGCTTGGCGAGGAAATGGTGGAGGTGGGCCAGGTGATGGACGACCTGCGCTCCGCCAATGTGGATTTCCTGACCGTCGGCCAATATTTACAGCCGACGCCCAAGCACGCCCCGATCGCCCGCTACATGCCCCCGGAAGAATTCAAGGCGCTGGAAACCCAGGCCTACGCCAAGGGTTTCTTGAAAGTCTCGGCCACGCCGCTGACCCGCTCCTCCTACCACGCCGACGAAGATTTCCAGGCGCTCAGGGCGGCGCGGCAGAAGTTGGTTTAGGTCATGGAAAACCATTCGTTAGCTTTTAAACGCCTATAACCCAGACATGCCGACCCATGCCGAAAAAAGGCGCTTGCCGCATTCGCCGGAACAGATGTTCGATCTGGTTTCCGATGTGGAAAAATATCCTGAGTTCCTGCCCTGGTGCGTCGCCACCCGCATTCGCTCCCGCAGCGAGGCTGAAAACGGTGACATCATCACCGCCGATATGGTTATCGGTTACAAGATGTTCCGCGAACGCTTCACATCGAAAGTGGTTCTCGATCGGCCCGGCATGCGCATTGACGTCGCCTATTCGGAAGGCCCATTCCGGTATCTGAACAACCACTGGCTCTTTTTGGAGGACGGCGACGGCACCATCGTCGACTTCTATGTAGACTTCGAATTCCGCTCCAGATTGCTGCAAAAACTGATTGGCGCCGTCTTCAATGAAGCCGTGAAGATCATGGTGCATGCCTTTGAAAAAAGGGCATTAAAGATATACGGCCTATAGCCTCTAGCGGCGATCAGCGCTCTACAGCATGGCCAGCATCATATCCAGCGCCTTGTCCACCGTGGCCAGGCGTACCGCCGTCCGATCGCCGCCGAAGCGGGGAATCTCGCACACCGATTGCGCCCCCCGCAAGGCAACCGCGATGGCCACCGTGCCGACCGGTTTTTCCGGCGTTCCGCCGCCGGGTCCGGCGACGCCGGTCACCCCCACCGACAAATCCGCCGGGCAGATTTGCAGCGCCCCCTCGGCCATCGCGATGGCGGTTTCGGCGCTGACCGCACCGTGCGCGGCGAGTATTTTTTTGGGCACGCCGACCACCTCGATCTTGGCCTCGTTGGTGTAGGTAACGAAGCCGCGCTCGAACGCCGATGACGAGCCGGCCACCGATATGAGTGCGCCGGCGATTAGCCCGCCGGTGCAGGATTCGACCGTGGCCAGCATCACGCCGGCTTCGGAGGACGCTTCGATCAGCCGCGCCGCCCGGGCGAGGGTTTCATTGGAAAACATAACCTAGGGCTCCTTGAATTTCTGCGATCATGGTTCCAGCCAGATGCGCAGGATCAAAAGCAGTATGGCCGCATAGATGCCAGCCAGGATATCGTCGAACATGATGCCGAGGCCACCCTTGATGCGCCTATCGGCCCAGGACACCGGCCACGGTTTGACGATATCGAAAAACCGGAACAGCACAAAACCGGCCGCGTATAACAACAAATCGGGCGGCACCACCAGCAAAGTCAGCCATTGCCCGGCGACTTCGTCGACCACAATCTCGCCGGGATCATCGCCGCCGAGGGCCTTCGCATGCAGGTGCGATGCCCAGACGCCAAGCAGGAAAATCGCCAAGGTTGCCAGCGCCAGCCAAAGCGCGCCGCCCCAAACCTGGATCAGCCAGGCCAGCGGTAATGCCGCACCTGAACCCCAGGTACCAGGCATCTTGGGCAACAGACCGGCGCCGAAGAAAACCGAAATTATGGCCGCGAATCGATGCATCGAACGAAGGAAACATGAAATTCCGGCAAATCCAACATCAAACAATAGCGTGTCTGCCAACGGCGTGATTTTCCCCATTCGCCGGGCAAAAATGGCTGCTTCGGCATAACGCGTTCTAATTTCAATGGAAATCGGCGCGGCCTTGCCTGCCCGCCAAGAAGACGCCCGATTTCTCAAGAAATTTTTACCGATATGCGTTCATAACTGTTGCAAGATTTTGGCGGTTTCGATACCGTCACCAAGTCCGGTTGCGCGCGTCCGAAATGGGGAAGACGCAAAAAATAAACGGCAATTTTTTAAGCGCAAATACCGGTTGGTGAAGGGACAATGGCACGTAATCCCGTATCGAAGGCTGTGGCGCGTATATCCAAGCGCTACTTTCCGGAACGCGAATTTATTCTGCGCACCGAAGGTAGGGTGGTCTATGTGCGCATTTCGCGCGGCATCCAGTTTGCGGTTCTGGCTCTGATATTCGCCGGCATCGGCTGGAGCGCCTATTCCTCGATCGGCCTGTTCGCCTCCGAGCGGATCATCGAAACCAAGGACGAAAGTATCCTCAACGCCCGGCTGGTCTACCGCAATCTGCTTTCCGATGTCTCCCAATATCAGGAGCGCTTCACCAGCCTGACCGATGAATTACAGAAAAATCATGCGCTGGTGCTGGGCCTGGTGCAGAACAATTCGTCCTTGCAGAAAAACTTGAAATCCGCCGAAAGCCGCTTGCAGAGCCAACGCCAGGAGGAATCGATTATCCTGGCGGCGCGCGCCGCGCTGAAGAAAAAATTGACCCGTATCGAAACCGACATGCGCCAGATGAACAAACATAATTTCAATCTGCGCGGCAATCTGTCGTCGATCACCTCCAACCTTGAAAACGCCTTGGCGCAGCGCAACGACGCGCAAATGAAGGTCAGCAAGCAACAAACGCGAATCGGAAAATTGGAAACCAATATCGAGCAATTGCATGAAGCCGAGATTGAAAGCATCGAACGGCTCGCCGGGCGCACCCAGCGCAATATCGATTATGTGGAATCGATCCTCAAACGGACCGGACTGAAATTGGCTAAGCTGCTGGCCGCGGTGACCAACGGCAAAGGCGGGCAGGGCGGCCCGTTCATGGCCATCAGCCCGCTGACCGATCCGGCCGACCGCTTGAAGG
>Ga0209089_10001479_pt1 | contig 21465 bp, 25 predicted proteins | sample ArcticOcean_MG_C_FD_187431 | JGI IMG/M metagenome (GOLD analysis project Ga0209089, IMG submission 187431) | Marine microbial communities from western Arctic Ocean - ArcticOcean_MG_CB2_150 (SPAdes) (version 2) | ecosystem: Environmental > Aquatic > Marine > Oceanic | place: Arctic Ocean: Canada... | reverse complement strand
ATAGAAAAATTTTTAAATAATTAATATTGTAAAAAGTTTATTGTAACCTTGAGAAAGTGTGTGTACTGTTAAAGGTACCCAGGGTTCGAATCCCTGTCTCTCCGCCAAAAAATTAAAAAACCATTTAAAAAAGCGACTTATTCATCCATTTTTTGTGGATTAATCTAATTAATTTCCCTCTTTATTTTATAAAAATGTTATAATTATTTAATTTTCCAATACAAAAATATGAAAAACAACTCAACATATCAAGCAGCCTCCATCAAAGTTTTAAAAGGTCTTGAGGCAGTTAGAAAAAGACCGGGAATGTACATTGGTGATACAGACGATGGGACTGGCTTGCACCACATGGTTTATGAAGTTGTGGATAACTCAATAGATGAAGCTTTAGCTGGACACTGCAAAAATATAGATGTTAAAATTAATTCTGATGGAACTATCACTGTTAGAGATGATGGCAGAGGAATACCAGTAGATATGCATAAAGGTGAAAAAATGTCTGCTGCAGAAGTTATTATGACTCAACTACATGCTGGTGGAAAATTTGATCATGATTCATATAAAGTATCAGGTGGTTTGCATGGTGTAGGGGTTTCAGTGGTAAATGCATTATCAGAAAAATTAAAATTGGAAATAGATAGAGATGGAAATAGATATTTTATAGAGTTTAAAGATGGAGCTTCAAAAGCGCCCCTTAAAGTTATAGGCAAATCAAAAGAAACTGGCACGCAAATAACATTTTTGCCAGCAAAAAAAATATTTTCTTCTATAAAATTTACTCCAAATATAATTATTAAAAGAATGCGTGAACTAGCATTCTTAAATAAAGGAATAAAAATAACAGTTAATGACTTAAATCAAAAAAAAGAAAAAATAATTGTATTTAAATTTGATGGTGGTGTTTTAGAATTTGTCGATTTTTTAGATGAAAAAAGAGAAAAACTTATAAATAAGACTGGAAATAATTTATTTAAAAAACCCATTTATATTGAGGGTAAAAAAGACAATATTGAAATCGAATGCTCTTTAAAGTGGAATGCTAGCTACAGTGAAGATATTTATCCTTATACAAATAATATTTATCAAAAAGATGGTGGTACTCACTTACTTGGATTTAGAAGTGCATTAACTAGAGTAATCAATAAATATGCAACAGAACATAACTTATTAAAGAAAAATAAATTAACAATATCAGGTGATGATATAAAAGAGGGTCTTACTTGCGTTATTTCAGCAAAAATACCTGATCCAAAATTTTCTTCTCAAACAAAAGATAAGTTAGTTTCATCTGAGGTAAGAATGATAGTAGAAAGTATTGTTAGTGAAAAACTATCAATATGGTTTGATCAAAACCCAACTACATCTAAAATTATTTTAGCAAAAGTAATGCAGGCAGCACTTGCAAGAGATGTGGCTAGAAAAGCGAGAGAAAATGTAAGGAGAAAAGGCGCTTTAGAATTAAGTGGATTACCTGGAAAATTAGCTGACTGCCAAATAGGAAAACAAGAAGGGACTGAATTGTTTATAGTTGAGGGAGATTCTGCAGGTGGTTCAGCAAAACAAGGCAGAAACAGAGCAAATCAAGCAGTATTACCATTAAGAGGAAAAATTCTTAATACTTATGTTGAGGAAGTTGCTCTTAAAAAAAATAGCAACAGAGATGGCAGTGAACATAGAACAAAATCATTAGCTAAAATGATGTCATCAAATGAGGTTGTTACTTTAATTAATGCCCTTGGTCTTGACCCAAAAGTTGAAGACATAGATTTAAAAGATTTAAGATATGGAAAAATTATTATCATGACTGATGCCGATGTTGATGGATCACATATTAGGGCTTTATTATTAACATTTTTTAACAATAAGCCATTTAATAAATTAATTGAAAATGGACATGTCTATCTTGCTCAACCACCATTATTTAAGATTAATAAAGGAACAAAAGGAATTTATATAAAAGACGAAAGTGAATTAGAAAATTATATTTTAAAAAATAATAAAGAATTACAAAAATTTAAAAAAGGAACTAAAGAATTCACCAAAGCCTATGAAGAAGAAAAATCTAGAATGAGCATTCAAAGATTCAAGGGATTAGGAGAAATGAATCCAGAAGAATTATGGAGTACCACTCTAGATCCTGAAACAAGAAACTTATTACAGGTTCAATATTCAAAAGATTTAAAAAAAGACCAACATCTTATCCATACCTTGATGGGTAATGACGTTGCTTTAAGAAAAGATTTTATTGTCTCTAACGCAATTAATGTCCAAAATTTAGATATCTAATAATGAAGTTTTTCGAAACTTCAAAATATTTTTCATTAAAAAAATCTACATACATCAATCTAAGATGGATAGCTATTATTGGTCAGTTAATAACAGTAAACTTTATATATTTTATTTTTGATTTTAAATTCGATTTAATTTTAGAAAATTCAATAATTTTAATTGGAATACTAAGCAATCTTTATTTAATTTATTTTAATAAGAATACACAGCTATTTGATAAAACAGCATTTGTTTTTTTATTAATTGATATTTTAATGTTAAGTGGCTTAATTTATTTAACAGGAGGAATTGTAAATCCTTTCTCAATTTTTTTAATAATTCCAGCTATTTTTTCATCATCAAACTTAGGCCTTAAGAGTAATTTATTGTTAGTTAGCATCACTATTTTAACAATTATTTTTCTTACTTTTTTTAACCAACCACTGCCTTACCCAGTTAGTGAACATTTTCATGTTGATGGTAATTATTATTATTCAATTCCTATCTCATTAATTATTGCTTTAATTTTTTTAAATTATTTTGCTTCAATCTTCGGAAAAGAATCTAGGATTAGGAAAGAAGCTCTAAACAAAATGGAAGAAATTATGTCGAAAGAACACGAGCTTTTGTCACTCGGCGGTCAAGCTGCTGCTGCTGCTCATTCTTTAGGTACTCCATTTTCTACAATAAAAATTATATCCTCAGATTTATTAGAACAATTTAAAGATAACGATGAAGTTAAAAGGGATGTTAGTCTTTTGGTGAGTCAAATAGAAAGATGTAGCGAAATATTAAAAAGATTAACGTTAAATCCCATTGTTGAGGATGATTTTATTGATAGAGATTTATCTATAGCTGACTATTTAAATGAAATTATAAAGTCTTTTAAGGAAATAAGTAAAAAAGAATTTATTCTAAATTTTGATCAAAATTTAAATTCATTAAATATTACTAAATCTATGGAGGTTGTTTATGGGTTAAGAAATTTTATTGGTAATGCAAATAAATTCTCAAACAGTAAAGTTTTTATAATTTTAAAAAGTGATAATGACACTACAGAAATTATAATTGAGGATGATGGTGAAGGATACTCCAAAGATGTGCTAAGAAATATTGGTGAACCTTATATTAAGTCTTATAAATCCTCTATAAAATCTAAATCAGGACTAGGTCTTGGTATCTTCATAGGTAAAACTTTGCTTGAAAAGAATTATGCAGATATTTTATGTAAAAATTCAGAAACAAGAAGTGGTGCTGAAGTTAATATTAAATGGAAAAATAAAGATCTTATAAACCTTTAGTGCAATTTATTTTTATTTTCAAATAGACCACTTAGTTGAGAAATCATCACATCTCCAAGCTCATGCACATCAGTTATTTTAATAGCCTTATCGTAGTACCTAGAAACATCATGTCCAATACCAATTGCTAAAATTTCAATATCACTTTTCGTTTCTATAAATTTAACCATTTTTTTCAAATGTTTTTCTAGAAAGTCTCCTGAATTAACTGACAAAGTAGAGTCATCTACTGGCGCACCATCTGAAATGACCATTAGAATTTTTCTTTCTTCTTTTCTTTTTTTAATTCTATTGTAAGCCCAAGATATAGCTTCTCCGTCTATATTTTCTTTTAATAGCCCTTCTTTTAGCATTAAACCTATATTATTTTTAGCTTGCCTCCAGTGAGTGTCTGCTCCTTTATATATTATGTGCCTTAAGTCATTAAGTCTTCCGGGACTTTTTGGTTTATCAGTTTTGGTCCAAGCTTCTCTACTTTTTCCACCTTTCCAGTTTTTAGTCGTAAAACCTAATACCTCAACTTTCACTGAGCATCTTTCCAAGGTTCTAGATAATATATCGGCACAAAGTGCTGCGATTGTTATAGGACGTCCGCGCATTGATCCTGAATTATCAATCAACAAAGTTACTATCGTATCTTTAAAATCAAGATCTTTTTCCTTCATAAAGGATAGTGAATTATACGGATCCATAATAATTCTAGTTAGTTTAGAACTATCCAATAATCCCTCTTCTAAATCAAACTCCCAAGCTCTATTTTGTTTTGCAAGTAGTTGCCTTTGTAATTTATTTGCAAGTTTTGTTATTAGGTCTTGGAAGCCAACAAGCTGTTGATCTAAACTCTTTCTCAATCTTTGTGTTTCTTTTATATCTTCTAAGGTTTCAGCTTTTGCAATTTCATCAAATTCTGTAGTAAAAATTTTATATTCTTGATCTATATTGTTTAAATTAGTTTTTTGTATTACATTTTCTGTGCTCTCTTTTAGAGAGTCAGAATCTTCCAATTGCTCATCCATTTGCTGGTCGCTAAGATCAAAGCCTGCGTCTAGGCTTGCCTGAGTCTCATCTTGCTTATTTTCTTCTTCTTTACCGTCTGATTGATTATCATCATTTTTTTCTGATTTATTCTCTTGTTCGTTATCTTCATTGTTCTCATCATTATTTGAATTAAAAATATCCATACTTTGAAGAATTTCTGAAAATTTTAACCCATAGTTATCTTGCTCTTCCAAATTTTTATTTAAAAAATCCAGATGTTTATCAATGGAGGAGCTAAAATCTTTTTCCCAAAAACTTAACATTCTTGAAGATACAGCATTAAGCTTTAAGTTAAAAAATTTTTTCAACATATAAAGTTCAAAAGCTTCTGTTACAGGAACATCTTCTTTATTTTTTAATTGACCTTTACGAACTGAAGTTATTTTTTGATTATAATTTTCGCTCAAATTTTTTCCGACACCTTTAAGCATTCTTCCACCCAAAACCTCATATCTAATTTTTTCAGCAATATTATACAGAGATTTACAAGAGGGATTATTAGGTAAGTTTTTATTAAATATCTCTTTATTGGAAAATTTTTTTTTAAGCGCACCCGAATCTGTTTCAGCTCTTAATCTAATAAAATCATCTCTATGAGATAAATTTGTCACATCGAAAAAATCTATTTTTTTCGATTTAAAATTTTTATCAATTTTTTTAACATCCAGCTTATAATCTTCTGAAATTACTTTTGCAGTGGAGATTAGAGCTTGTTTAAATTGTTCTTTAAAATTATCTTCTTTATTGCTCATTTAAATCTGAATATTAACCATCGACTCTGGTAATTCGTCACCAAAACATCTTTGATAATATTCAGCTATAGTACTCTTTTCAATATCGTCACATTTGTTTAAGAATGTAACTCTAAATGCATAACCAGTATCTTTGAAGATTTCTGCATTCTCAGCCCAATGCAGAACAGTTCGGGGACTCATAACTGTTGAAATATCTCCTGCTATAAAACCTTTTCTAGTTAAAGAGGCTACTTTAATCATATTGGATATCTTTTCTTTACCTTTGGGGTTATTCAAATTTTTATTTTTTCCCAAAATAATTTCCATTTCTTTATCAAGGCTTAAGTAATTTAAAGATGTAACTATATTCCATCTATCCATTTGTCCTTGATTTATTTGTTGTGTCCCGTGATACAATCCAGTTGTATCTCCTAACCCAACTGTATTAGAGGTTGCAAATAATCTAAAAAATTTATTTTGTTTTATAACTTTATTTTTATCTAAAAGAGTAAAATTTCCCTCAGCTTCTAATACTCTTTGAATAACAAACATTACATCTGGTCTTCCAGCATCATATTCATCAAAAACAAGTGCAACAGGATTTTGAATAGACCAAGGTAAAATACCTTCTTTAAATTCTGTAACTTGCTTCCCATCTTTTACGACAATTGCATCTTTTCCAATAAGATCAATTCTACTTATATGACTGTCTAAGTTTACTCTAATACAAGGCCAGTTTAATCTTGCAGCAATTTGTTCGATGTGAGTTGACTTACCAGTTCCATGATATCCCTGAACTAAAACTCTCTTATTAAAGGCAAAACCAGATATGATTGCAAGTGTAGTATCTCTATCAAATTTATAATTTTTATCTATTTCAGGTACATATTCACTTTTTTTTGAGAATGCATCAACCTTCATGTCTGAATCAATTCCGAAAGATTGCTTTAAAGACATTTTGATATCTGGTTGTATATTTAAATTAGGTGTCAATTTTTTCCCTATAAGTGTTTTTTAGCTGAGTGTAAGCTAAAGTGATTAATTTAAGTTTTTCTTCGTATTCTTTATTTCCTAAATTAATATCAGGGTGAAATTTTTTGACAAGTGTTTTGAATTTATCTTGTATTTGTTCCCATTTTAAACCGACTGAAACACCCAAAATACTAAAAGCCTTAATATCATTGGCATCAAACTTGAACTGATTCATGTGATTATATTCACCTCTAAGTTTAGTCTTATCAAATTCATCTTTTAAAGTGTTATTCCAAAGAACTTTAAAAAAATTATCTGAAGAACTGAAGCTTTGTGTAGGTTTATGCCAAGTCATATCAGACTTTAAAAAATCAAATACCTGCTCATCATCCATTCCCTTAAAATAATTCCAATTTTTATTAAATTCTTTAACGTGAGCTAAACAAAGCAGTCTGTAGCTTTTGCTATTATCTTTTTCAATTGGCGCCTTATATTCACCAATTTCGAAGCAATTATTCCAGTCACAAATATTTTTCATGTTATATAATAATAAAATAATACTTATGAATATAAATGAATTAATTGCAATTGTTAAAAATAAGCTTGAAACAGAAATTGTTATTCAGGATCTCAAAATTGAGGATAAAAGTTTTTTACATAAAAATCATAAGGGCAACCAAGAAGGAAAATTTCATTTAAAACTTATAATAAATTCAGAAGAACTTGCTAAATCAAGCAAGATAGTATCAACAAAAAAAATTTATAGTGCTTTGGATAGGGAATTAAAAGAACATATTCACTCTATTCAAATACTACTTAATTAATTCCTTTCTTAGAAAAAGATTAATTTTTTTTTCATCAAATTGTAGTTTATATATTGGAGAGCCTATCTTTTTAAGTAAGACTAAATTTATTTTTTTCGTATTATTTTTTTTATCCTTTTTCATATAAGACAAAATTTTATTTAAATTTTTTATAGAAAAGAATTTATTAATATTTTTTGGAAGGTTTAATTTATTCAAATGATTTTCAATCAAGTTAAAGTCTTTAATACTTAGAATATTGTTTAATAAACTAAATTTTGCAGCTGTTTTAATACCTAGAATAACTGCCTCCCCATGGTTAAGTTTTTTTGAATATCCTAGCGTCGCCTCATAAGCGTGAGCAAATGTATGTCCAAAATTTAAAATTTTTCTTATACCCATTTCTTTTTCATCAGTTTCAACAACTTTCTTTTTAATAGAGCAGCTTTTGAAAATTGCTTTTTCTATTAAGGGGCTTTTAAGGTTTAAAATTTGAGAACCATTTATATTTAAAAAGGTAAAAAATTTTTTATCTGCTATTATAGCGTGTTTTAAAATTTCTCCATAACCACATATAATTTCTCTTTTAGGCAGAGATCTCAAAAAAACAATGTCAGAAATAACCAAACTTGGTTGGTAAAACGCACCAATTAAATTTTTACCATATTTGCTATTTATTCCTGTCTTTCCTCCAATTGAAGAATCTACTTGAGAGAGCAAAGTGGTAGGTATATTAATAAATTTCAACCCTCTCTTAAATATACTAGCTGCAAAACCAGAAACGTCTCCAGTAATACCACCCCCAATGGAAATCACACAATCGTTTCTATTAAAATTTTTACTTAGCAGAATAGATAAAATGTTATTAATACTTTTTTGATTTTTGTTTTTTTCGCTAGAATTAAAATAATGAAGAGATATTTGTTTTTGAGGTAAAGCATTTAAGACTTTATCTATTAGTTTTTTAGGTACATTTTTATCAGCAATAACAAGACATTGATTAAAATTAATCAAATTTTCTTTTAAAATTACCTTAAGTTTATTTAAGATATTACTCCCTATAAAAATTGGATATTTGTGATTAGCAGTTTTTACCTGAAGTTTAATTAAGCTCATAAATTTTTATAATTTTTTTTACTATCTCAGTTTTTGTAAGTTTATTACAGTTTATTTTAAATTGTGCATTTGTGTATATTTTTGATCTATTTTTAATTATTTCTCTTATTTCCTGATCTGTTGAATTAAATGCAAGGGGTCTTTTTTTGCTATCTTTAATTCTTTTAATTAAAATTGATTCATCCCAATTAAGCCAAAATGAAAAATGGTTAGCAAGAATTTCTTTTCTAATTTTAGCATTAATAAATCCACCACCACCAAGAGAAATAACAACTTTAACTTTTTTTAAAGTTTTGAGTGTAATTTTTTCTTCTAGATTTCTAAAATAAACCTCACCCTTTTTCTCAAATATTTTTGAAATACTCATTCCAGCATTTTCTACAATCAAATTATCTATATCAATAAATGGAAGATCTAATTTTTTAGAAACTAAATTGCCAATAGAAGATTTTCCAGACCCCATCATGCCTAAAAAAACGAGGTTTTTAATTGAATACATAAGCTTTCTTTATTGAAAAAACACAAATATGTCTTAATTTGAAATTAATAGAGAATATATGCAATTTTCAAAAAATACAAGTACTGGCACAAGTAAAAACTTTATAATTAAAATAATATTAGTTTTGATTGTTATTATTGGTGCAGTGATATTATTGAACAAAATTGATTTTCCATCCCCTAATAAAGAAATTGAAAAAATCATTCCAAATGAAAAACTTAAAATTATTAAATAAAAAATATTTATCATTTATTTTATTTTGTTTATTTTTTGGATTTACCGCTCAATCTCAAGAACCTATTGATATATGGAATATTGAAGAGAAAAAAGCTACTGAAAATCTTGATACAATTGAAAATACTGAAGAAAAAAACGTTACACAGAATAGCATTTATAAAATGCAATCCCAAAAAGATAATCAAATAAATATAGAAGAGGATCAGGCATTAGCCTCAAATACAATCAAAATTGTAGGGCTGTATGATCCAGCAGAAAATGGACTAAATATTAATATGTGGTCTAATTCAAACGGAGATCAAATCTTAAATATATTTAAAAGAATTAATAAAATGAATCTTTCAAAAGATGCTTCAGAAATTTTAGATATTTTACTTTTAACTAATGCTCATTATCCAGAAATAAATATTTCGAAAGATCAATTCTTAGAATTAAAATCAAACTGGCTTATTAAAAATTCTAATCTTCAATTAATTGAAAACTATTTAATAAGAAATCAAATAATTAACGATCACCCCAAACTTACCAAATTATTAGTGAATGATTATCTTTCTAGATCTAAAATAAAAAAGGCATGTGAGATATTTTCTAATATTAAAGGTCTAATCCAGGATGATTATTTATCAAAATTTAACATTTATTGTTTAATTAATAATAACAAAAAAGAAGAGGCTCAATTATTATTAGATTTAAAAAAAGAAGTAGGTTTTGATAATAAATTTTATGAAAACAAAATAAATTTTTTAATGGGATATTCTAATGAACCAGATGTAGAGATATCAGAAAATACAATTTTAGATTTTCATCTATCACACAGAACCAATCCCCAATTTAAATTTGAACCTAAGGACTCTACATCCAAACAAATTTGGAAATATTTATCAACATCAAATTTATTAGATAGTACTAAAGATATAGAGATTACTGATATAGATAAGATTAATCGTATTGAAAAAGCCACACATGAAAAACATTATGAAGAAAAAGAATTATTTGAACTTTATAAAAGATTTCAATTCAATATTAATCAATTATTAAATATTAAAGAATCCACAAAAGTATTATCAGCCGTTGAATCAAGAGCGTTAATTTATCAAGGAATTTTAATTACTACTGAAATTGAAAGTAAACTTCTATTAATAAATGCTTTAAAGAACTCATTCAAAAATGAGGGCATGGAAAATGCATTTGATGGGGAGCTAAGAGCGTTTTTAAAAGAGATTGAAAAAGAAGAAGTTCCTTCTAATTTTACCTCTTTTTATAATAACTATATTGATTTAGATAAAACTGAATTAACCAGTATTAAAATAAATAATAAAGTCTTACATCAATCAAAATTAATTAACTATTTCAAAGGTGGAGTTTCGTTAAAAAATATAACTAAAGATTTAAATGATTCATTGAAAAAAGTTAAAAAAAATAAAAAATATTTCTTTTCAAAAAAAGACATCATTTTAGTTGAAACTTTTAAGTCAGACGGTATTCAGGTATCAGAAAAATTTAAAGATCTATATGAGATAAAAGAGTCAGAAATACCCTCCGATATTCAAATATTTATTAATACTTCCGATATGGCAGCCGCTATTCTGCGAATTGTTGAGATTATTGGACAAGATGAGATAAAAGACATCGATGATGATACATTATATTTTATAATCAGTACCCTTAATCAGCTTGATGTTGACCCACTAAGAAATAAGATTCTTCTTAAAGTTCTTCCTTTAAAAGTTTAAAATTTATAATAAAATAATCTCTAATTATGTCAGTTAAAAAAATTTTAACAGAACCAAACAAGTTATTACGTCAAATATCAAAGAGTGTTGATAAAATTGGTGATGCGGAGAGAACACTAATGGATGATATGCTTGATACAATGTATGACGCTCCTGGTATTGGTCTTGCAGCTATTCAGATTGGAGTTCCTAAAAGAATTATAGTTATGGATCTTGGTAGAGATGAAGATAACAAAGAACCAAGGTATTTTGTCAATCCAGTTATAAAAAATAAAAATGAGGAGAAAGCAAAATATGAAGAAGGATGCTTATCTGTACCAGACCAGTTTGCAGAGATAGAAAGACCCAACTCATGTGAAGTCGAGTATTTGGACTATAATGGAAAAAAACAAGTATTAAAAGCAGATGGATTATTAGCAACTTGCATTCAACATGAAATGGATCATCTAGAGGGAATTTTGTTTATTGATTATTTATCGAAATTAAAAAAATCAATGATTATAAAAAAACTTTCTAAGATTAAGGTTAAAAGAGAAATTTTTTAGAAAATGTTAAAAAAAATTGTATTTATGGGTACCCCATTATTTGCTGTGCCGATATTAAAATCATTATATCAAAATGGTTACTCAGTATCAGTGGTGTATACACAGCCACCTCAAAAATCACAAAGAGGACAAAAGATTAATAAATCACCTGTTCAAGGAATTTCAGAAACCCTAAAAATAGAATACAGAACACCAAGTTCATTAAAAAACAATACTAAAGAATATAATTACTTAAAAGAATTAAATGCGGATATAGCAATTGTGGTTGCTTACGGACAAATTATTCCAAAAGAGTATTTAAGTTTAGTTAAAAAAGGTTTTATTAATATTCACGCATCACTCCTTCCAAAATGGAGAGGAGCAGCGCCTATTCAAAGATCAATTATGAATTTAGAAAAAGAAACGGGTATCAGCGTTATGAGAATAGAGGAAAAATTAGATACAGGACCTATTTGTAATTCTTATAAAATAGAAATTATGACTGATGATAATTCAGAAACAATATCTGAAAAGCTTTCCACAATAGCGGCGGAAAAAATATTGGATAATATTGACAATATCCTAGACGATAAAATAGAATTTAAAGAACAGAATCATAATGAAGCAAGCTATGCAGCTAAAATTGAAAAAACAGAAGGCCAAATAGAATGGAGTGAAACTGCAGAAAATATTATTGGTAAAATAAATGGATTATATCCAAGTCCTGGTGCTTTTTTTACTTACAATGGGGAAAGATATAAAATTTTAAAAGCAAGTTTAGCTCTTGGTAGTGGTAAAATTGGAGAGGTATTAGATAACTATTTAGAGATTAGTTGTGGCAATAAAAAATCAATTAAAGTTCTAGAAATTCAAAGACAAGGGAAAAGGCCTCAAAATATTAGTGAATTTATGCTTGGATCGCAAATTAAAAAAGGTTCAAAATTAAGTAATGCATAGATATCAAATTTTAATTGAATATGTTGGAACCAATTTTGTTGGTTGGCAAATTCAATCTAAAGGAAAATCAATTCAAAAATTAATTCAAACAAAACTATCTAAACTTTTAAAAGAAAAAATATTATTAATTGGATCTGGAAGAACAGACTCAGGGGTTCATGCCATTGAACAATCAGCACATTTTGAATGCAAAAAAAAAATTCAAAACATAGATAAATTTTTAAAATCAATAAATCACTTTGTAAATGATATGAGTGTATCAATTATAAACATTAAAAAGAGAAACATAAATTTTCATGCAAGATTTTCTGCAAAACAAAGGATTTATAAATATATAATTTTTAATCGATTGAGTAGACCTTCTATAGAAAAAGGAAGAGGGTGGCACATAATTAAAGAGCTAGATGTTACTTTAATGAAAGAAGGTGCAAAAAAACTTTTAGGCACTAAGGATTTTTCTACATTTAGATCATCAAGTTGTAATGCTAAAAGTCCAATTCGAACTATGAAATCAATTAAAATAAAATCAATTAAAGGAAGAATTGAAATACAATTTAAATCTCAATCATTTTTACAACAACAAGTTAGATCAATGGTTGGTTGCTTAAAATATCTAGCTGAAAAAAAATGGGATTTAAAAAAGTTTGATTTTGTTTTTAAATCAAAAAAAAGAATACTTTGTGCTCCTCCTGCACCAGCTGAAGGCTTGTTTTTAGAAAAAGTTATTTATTAGATTTTTGTCGACCAATACTGAATTTTTTATTAATTCTCCATCTTGATTCAGCTCGAACAATATAACCACAACAGTTTTTAGAACGGCATTTACATGCGAATTGTTTATAGTCTTCATCGTAACCAAAACCATAATCGGCAGTTATTTCTTCACCTTTTTTAATATCCTTTATGGCAACCACCCATAACTTTAAACCTGTTCCATTATAATCACAGTTATTAGAACAAGAGTGATTTATTAACCGTGCAGGGTTCCATGAAACATCTCCATCCATGTCATATTTCTTATTTAAGTTAAATAAGTAGATAGGTTTTGCATTATCAAATCTTTCAGTCTCTTCTGTTTGTTTTTTAGTAATAATTTTACCAACATAATCAATAATTCTAGTACCTTCGTTAATATCTTTTGCAGCATAAAGGCCACGACCCTTTTTATCGATGTCAGATTTTTGAATTCTATAAAGTTTCATCATGAGTTCTTTAATGTCTATTGAGAAATTATCAATCAAATTCTATTAAAGCTTTTACATGCATCTCAGTACTTTCTTGAAGTGCTAAGAGGTCGTAACCGCCTTCTAGGATAGAGACCACTTTTCCATTACAATATAATCTAGATGACTCTAAAGTTCTTTTGGTGATTTCGTAAAAATCTTTGCTCTCTAATTGAAATTGGGCTAATGGATCATCCTTATGGGCATCAAAACCGGCAGAGATTAATATAAATTCAGGTTTAAATTCATCTATTTTTTTCAGTACATATTCATAAGCACTTAAATACTCCTCAGAGGTCGTGCCAGCAGGCAGTGGAATATTGAATATATTATTATGTTTACCTTTTTCTTGTTCTGTACCAGACCCAGGGTAGTACGGGAATTGATGAGTTGAAATATATAAAACTTTCTCATCGTCATAGAAAATGTCTTGCGTTCCGTTTCCATGATGAACGTCGAAATCAATGATTGCAATTTTATTAAGTTTATATTTATCTATTAGGTAATTAGCTCCAACAGCTACATTGTTGTAAATACAAAAACCCATAGCTTTATTTTTTTCTGCATGGTGTCCTGGAGGTCTGACGGCACAAAAAGCATTTTTAAATTCATTATTTTGAACACCATCAATAGCCGTAATGATTGATCCTACGGCATCTGAAGTCGCTTCTTTACTGCCTGGAGAGACAATTGTATCTCCATCTAAAAAAGACAATCCTTTCTTTGGAAAAGATGATTCTACAAAATTTATATAATCAGAATTGTGAGTTATTTCTAAAAGTGATCTGTCAAATTTTGAAGGTTTTTTCCAAATCAAATTTTTATTATCTAACTTTTTAAAATTGTCGATTACTGCTGTAACTCTATCAATTTTTTCTGGATGTCCGTCGCCTGTATTGTGATTTTGATAAGTATCAGAGGTGATTAAACCAGTTTTCATTTAAGATTTATATTCTTGGTAAATGGTTTCTCGCTCTACTTTAGCCATTCCTATAGTTCTTTCTACAAACTCATTTCGCTGTTCTCTATTTTTAAAAATAAAAAAACAAACTGTATCTTTAGAATGATAAATGGCTTTTAATTCATCATCAATCTCGCTTAGTTCTTTTGGGATATCCGCTTTAATGCAAATCATTAAAAGTAATTTTTAAGAATTTCAGAATATATTTTTGTTAACTTCTTTAAATCTGAAATAGATACTGCCTCATCTACTTTATGCATTGTTTTGCCTACTAGACCAAATTCTAAACATGGAGCTATTTTTCTAATAAATCTCGCATCTGAAGTTCCACCTGTTGTGGACAGTTGAGGTTTAATTTTTGTAATTTTTTTTATAACATCTTGAATCATGTAAGTAGTTTTATTAGGTTTAGTTAAAAAAGCTTCACCTGATACACGGTATTCTATTTTAAAATTAGACTTATTTTTTTTAGTAATTTTTTTAAAAATTTTATTTAATCTATTTTTTAAGCTAGAGGACGTGTGTTTATTGTTAAATCTTATGTTAAATGTAGCTCTAGCAACACTTGGAATAACGTTGTCAGCAGTATTATCAATATTAATTTTAGTTACTTCTAAATTTGTTGGCTGAAAATCTTTTGTTCCTTTATCAAATTTTATTTCTTTTATTTCATTTAGTATTTTGATCATTGTAGTTGATGGGTTGTTAGCACGATGAGGATAGGCAACGTGGCCTTGAGTTCCAATTATAGTTAACTCTGCATTGATACTTCCTCTTCTACCAATTTTAATCATTTCACCAAGTTTATTAGGGTTAGTAGGCTCTCCAACTAAACAAAAATCTATTTTTTCTTTTTTCTTTTTTAGGTAATCAACTACTTTTTTGGTGCCGTTAATTGCAACACCTTCTTCATCACCTGTAATCAATAAACTAATAGAACCCTTAAATTTTTTATTATTTGATATAAAGTTATTTACTGCAACAACCCAACTTGCTATTGCACCTTTCATATCATTTGCACCTCTTCCAATTAAGTGGTTTTTTTTAATAGCAGGACTAAATGGTTTTACAGTCCAATCTTTTAAATTTCCTGGAGGCACCACATCCAAGTGACCTGCAAACATAAAGTTTGGTTGTGTATTACCTAATCTTGCGTATAAATTTTTAACTGGTTTAGAATTTTTGTCTTCAAATTCTAATATTTTACACTTAAATCCAATAGTAGTTAGTTTATTGGCTAAGAATTTCATTACACCTACATCAATAGGTGTAATGCTTGGAAATCTTATTAGCTCTTTTGCTAATGTAATTTCATTATAAGTTGGCATTTAGTCTCTCAATAGATCGTTAATAGAAGTTTTAGATCTAGTTTTTTCATCAACTTGTTTAATTATTACCGCACAATATAAAGCAGGGCCCTTACCATCTTTGCTTGGTAAGCTACCTGGAACTATTACTGAGTAAGGTGGAATTTTTCCATAGATTACTTCACCAGTTTCTCTGTAAACAATTTTTGTAGATTGACCAATAAATACACCCATAGATAAAACTGACCCTTCACCTACGATTACTCCTTCAACTATTTCAGAACGAGCGCCAACAAAACAGTTATCCTCAACAATTGTTGGATTAGCCTGCATTGGCTCTAATACCCCACCAATTCCAGCACCACCAGATATGTGACAGTTCTTTCCTATTTGAGCACAAGACCCAACTGACGCCCAAGTATCGACCATAGTTCCCTCATCCACATAAGCTCCAATGTTTACAAATGAAGGCATCAAGACAACATTTTTCCCAATGAAAGATCCATGTCTAACCACTCCATTAGGCACCATTCTAAAGCCAGCTTTTTTATGCTCTTCTCTTCCCCAGCCTGCAGTTTTCCCTCTAACTTTATCCCACCATGTTGCGTAAGGGCCTGCAAGAGTTTGCATTTCGTTAGTTTTAAAACTTAAAAGGATTGCTTTTTTAATCCACTGATGAACTACCCACTCATTATCTTTTTTTTCAGCAACTCTTAAAACACCTTTATCAACAAGTTCAATTGTTTCTTTAATTGCATTTAATATTGATTGGTCTGATTGACCATTAATTGAATCTTTATTGTCCCAAGCTGTATTGATAATGTTTTCAAATTCTTTCATAGTTTTAACTTATCTTTTGTAGGTTAGTTTTATTGTGCTTTTAATATATTAATTTCTTGAAGAAAAGAAGGCAAGATCTTAATCTTATAATCAATATAAGGTTTATGGGCATCTTTTTTTGCAAAAGCCTCATCATTTTCAAGCCAACAAGTTTTCATTCCTAGATTTTTAGCTTGTTCTAAATTATGAGCAATATCTTCAATCAATATTGATTTTGTTGGATCTAAATCAAATTTTTCTACAATTTTTTTGTAAGGTTCAATTTTCGGTTTTGGGATAAAGTTGGCATCAACAATATCAAATGCTCCATCAAACAAGCCATCTATACCCAGTTGTTTAGTTACGTTTTCAACATGAGCATGAGAACCATTTGTAAAAATATATTTCTTTTCCTTAATTTTAATTAATTCTTCTCGCAATAGATCATCTTTGGGAAGCCAGCTAATATCTATATCGTGAACAAATTCAAGAAATTCATGTGGATCAATTTTATCATGATTCATTAACCCTGATAATGTTGTTCCATATTCGTAGAAGTACTCTTTTTGAATTTCTCTTGCTTTAATTAAATCTACATTAAATTTTTTTGAAATGAAGGAAGACATCTTCTTATCAACCTCTGAAAAAACTTTTGTTTGACCGCTATAAAGAGTGTTATCAAGGTCAAATAACCAGTATTTTATATTAAGTAAATTTTTCATTCTCTAATTAAAGTTCCGGAACCTTTATCAGACAATAGCTCAAAAAGAATTGAGTGATTTTTTCTTCCATCAATTATCACTACCCCTTTAACCCCGTTACTTGCAACATTTAGACAATTGTTAATTTTAGGTATCATGCCACCAGATATAACCTTTTGATCAATTAATTCTTTAGCTTTTTGAGAGTTAATTTCAGGTATTAGTTTTTTTTCATTATCTAATACACCTTGTACATCGCTAATAATCATTAATCTTCTAGCTTTTAACTCAATTGCAATCGAGCCTGCTGCAGTGTCGGCATTAATATTAAAAGTCTGATTATCTTTATCTGACCCTAGAGGAGCAACTACTGGTACTTCATTCAATTTTACAGTTTCGTTTAAGAAATCTTTGTTAATTTTAGTGGGTGTTCCCACAAAACCAAGGTCTTTATTTTCTTGTGTGACAGTAATTATATTATTTTCTTTTGGGGTAATTCTTTTTGCCTTGCAGGACAAATCACTTAAAGCCTCTACAATTTCCTTGTTAAATTCAATTAATACATCCTCAACTATATTGATGGTGTCTTTATCAGTAACTCTTAGTCCATTAATAAAATTACTTTTAATATTAACTTCTGCAAGTTTGCTATTAATTCTTTTTCCACCACCGTGAACAATTATGGGATTAAAGCCAAGCTTATTTAAAACAACAATATCTTTAATAAAAATTAAAAATAATTTTGGATCAACTAAAACACTACCACCGCATTTAATGACAATAAATTCATCATTATACTTTTCTAAGTATTTTTTTACTTCTTCAACTGTTGGACCGTCTTTAGGTAAAATGTTTATTAACTCTGCTTCTTTTAACAATGACATTTAAGTTGTTTTAATAGTCATTTTTCTTTGAACAATATATTGTTGAATCATTGTGAAGATATTGTTGAAGCTCCAGTAGATAACAAGACCTGCAGGAAACGGTGCAAGAATTACAGTTAGAAACAGTGGAAAGAACATAAAAATTTTAGCCTGTATTGGATCTGGTGGGGTTGGGTTAAGCTTTTGTTGTATAAACATAGTGATACCCATAATGATAGGCCACGCACCTATTAATAAGAAAGAAGGTGGATCCCAAGGGATTAAACCAAAAACATTAAATAAAGATGTTGGATCTCTATCACTTAAGTCGTGTATCCATCCGTAAAAAGGCATGTGTCTCATTTCAATAGTTACAAATAAAACTTTATATAAAGCAAAGAAAACTGGAATCTGAACTAGGATAGGCAGACAACCTGACATAGGATTAACTTTTTCTCTTTTATAAAGAGCCATCATAGCTTTTTGAAGAGCCATCTTATCATCCTTGTGTAAAGTTTTTAGATTTGCCATCTCAGGTGCTAATAATTTCATCTTTCCCATGGACTTAAAGCTAAAGTTAGCGAGAGGAAAGAAAGCTAACCTAATACAAACTGTAACAGCGATAATTGCTAAACCGTAATTGCCAAGTAATTTAAAGAAATAATCCAATACAAAAAATAAAGGCTTAGTTATAAAATACATAAAGCCCCAATCAATCGCTAGATCAAATTTATTGATATTTAGACTTTCAGCATAACCATCAATGACATTTACTCTTTTAGCTGCAACTATAATTTGAATTTTTTCTTCAATAGAGCTGTTTGCTTTAACCTCAATACCTTTTGTGGATATGTAGTTAGCTCTGAATTTATTTTTATAGTCAAAAGTTGTTTTAAACTCTTTACCTTTAGGAGGTATAACCGATGTAACCCAAAACTTATCTGAAATAGCAACAAATCCTTCTTGTGCAGTTTGGGTGAACTTCTTTTCCTGAATATCGTCGTAATCTTCTTCAATTAACTGATCGTCAAGTACGGATAGAAACCCCTCATGTAAAATATAAAAACCAGATATTTCTGGTAATTTATTTCTAATAATTTGCCCATATGAATAAAAATTATAAGATTTATCTGATGCATTAATTATTTTTTCTTTTACAGTAAATAAGAATTGATCATCTAAGCTTATATATTTTTCGAATGTAATGTCTTGAGAGTTACTCCATGTTAGTTTTACAGGACTATTATTAGTTAATCTTTTATTTCCAGAAACTTTCCAAACTGTAGAAGCATCAGGTACGTCTATATTTTTGTTAGTGCTTACAAAGCCACTTTCAATTAAGTAACCATCTTCAACATTTCTTGGGCTCAATAGAGTTATTTTATCACTTCCATTAAGTTCAACGTTATATTCTTTGAAAGTTAAATCATCTATTGTTGCACCTTTTAAAGAAATAGATCCAACAACACTACCATTTTCAAATTGAATTCTATCATTTTCTTTTAAAGCATCTGCTCTTGAAAGTTTTGCGAAGTTTTCATTTTTATCTAAGCTAGGAGTATCAGTATTATTTTCAATTTTTTTTTGTTCAGCTAAATTTTGCTTGATAATTGCAGGGTCAGGCTGAAAAAAAAGAGAGTATAAAATAATAACTGCTGCTGATAGTGATATTGCTGCTATTACGTTTCTAGTATCCATTATTTCTTAGTCTTTAATTCTTTATTTACCGGATCAAATCCTTCACCACCACCTAATATTTTGATAGGGTGACATGAAAAAATTCTTTTTGTACTTTTTGAAATCCCTTTAATGAGTCCATATGTTCTTAAGCATTCAATTGTATATTCTGAACATGTTGGAAGATATCTACACGAAGGAGTTAAATAGGGACTAATAACCAATTTATAAAATTTGATCAGGCCAATTAAAATGTTTGATATAATATTCATTACTTAATTTTTTCTATATCTTTAAATAAAGTGTCTTTTATTATCGTATATTCGTTGTTTAGCATAGTTATTTTCGCAATCACGAGGTAAGAATAGTTAAAGTTTATTGATATATTTTTTACAGCTTCGTTTATAATATTTCTTAATCTTCTTTTAACTTTATTTCTTTTGACGGCACCACGGATCAGTTTTTTTTTAGCTACAAAGCTGATATTTAGTTTTTTATTATCTTTGTCTTCAAGAGAACCAAAAAAGAGGGTAATATATTTATTTGAGATTTTTTTCTTCTTAAGTAAATTTTTAAAATCTTCGTTTTTAGAAAGAGCAACAATTTTGCTTTTCATTTAGTTTAGCTTATTTACCTTTTGGCTTTTTTTGAGTAGATGACACTGTAAGATCCTTACGTCCCTTATCACGTCTTCTCTTAAGAAGTTTTTTTCCACCTTTAGTTGCCATCTTTGATCTGAAACCATGTTTTTTAAGACGCTTTCCAACTTTGGGCTGATATGTTCTTTTCATAGGATTTATTTAAGTTTTTTTAAATTCCGCCCTTTATAGTAATTATATGTATAAATAGCAAATAGAAGATTTTATAATACCACTAGTAAATTATGGAAAAATCAAAAAAAGTTAAGATAACTTTAGGTTTATTTTATCTTCTAGTTGTTTCATCATTTTTATACTTTTTTTTATCAAAATTCACCCTTGAAGAATTAACCAGCTATGAATTCATTAAAAATAATAGAGATTATTTTTTTGGATTAAAGCAAACCAATTTATTTTTAATTTCACTAATATTTTTAATAGCTACAATTATTTGGGTTATTATGGGTGGATTTGGTTTACCAGTTGCACTCCTAGCAGGGTTTATTTTTGGTAAGTGGCTTGGAACTTTTATTCTAATAATTGGAATGACTATTGGAGCAACGATTTTATACATGCTTGGTAATTATTTTTTAAAAGAAATCATTAAAGAAAAGTTTTTAAATAAATTTAAAAATTTAGAAGCTAAATTTAAAAAATCAGAATTTATTTACCTTTTAATTTATAGATTTATTGGGGGTATTCCTTTTGCATTATCAAATGTATTGCCTTGTATTTTTAATGTTAGAGTAAGTAGTTTTTTTTGGGCAACATTAATAGGACTAACACCGCAATTTTTTTTAATAGTTTCAATTGGAAGTGGACTTGAAAAAATCATAGAACAAAATTTAGAAGCTCCAAGAATCATTGACTTGATATATTCACCAGATATATATATTCCAATGCTTGTGTTTGCGGCCTTAATAATAATCACAATTATAGCTAAAAAAATATTCTACAAGAATTAGTCTGGTGCCCCCACCAAGAATCGAACTTGAAACTTATCCTTACCATGGACATGTTATACCATTTAACTATAGGGGCTATTTTGGTATTTATTGAAGTATTTCTATAATAAATCATTTTTTCAAAAAATT
>Ga0209089_10001470_pt1 | contig 21535 bp, 18 predicted proteins | sample ArcticOcean_MG_C_FD_187431 | JGI IMG/M metagenome (GOLD analysis project Ga0209089, IMG submission 187431) | Marine microbial communities from western Arctic Ocean - ArcticOcean_MG_CB2_150 (SPAdes) (version 2) | ecosystem: Environmental > Aquatic > Marine > Oceanic | place: Arctic Ocean: Canada... | reverse complement strand
ATTGCCACCGACAGCCGAATGAAGACGGCGTCCAGCAGGCATCGACGGACTGTTCCGTCTGCCACTACTGAGGCCGGAAATGACTATGACTGATGGTATCAAGCGGCGGGATTTCCTCAAGGTACTCGGCGTTTCGAGTGCTGGTGTTGCAGCTTCTGGCTGCTCCACGAGCGAAGTCGAGAAACTCCTTCCTTATGTAGTAGCTCCCGAAGAGATCACCCCGGGCGTCTCGACGTGGTACACCACCGTGTGTGGCAGCTGCTCCGCGCAGTGCGGCATGTGGGTGCGTACTCGAGAGGGCAAGGCGGTAAAGGTCGAGGGCAACCCGAACCATCCGGTATCCGCCGGTGGTCTCTGCTCCCGCGGCCACGCTTCGCTCCAGCATCTTTACAACCCGGATCGCTTCGCTGGCCCGATGATCCGCGAGGGTGACAACCTTCGTCAGGGCACGTGGGCCGAGGCCGAGCAGCTCCTGGCCGCGAAGCTCCGCGCTGCAAGCAACGTCATGTACATCGGGGGCAACACCGGCCCCAGCATGAACCGCCTGATCGACGAGTTTGTGTCCGCCGTGGGTGGTACCCGGGTCGAGTACGACGCGGTTTCTGATGCGGCGCTTCAGGAAGCTGCTCGGATGGCGTACGGCTCCACCGCGCTTCCTCGCTACGACATCGAGAATGCTCGCCTGCTCGTGTCGTTCGGCAACGACTTCATCGAGTACGGCTCGTCTCCGGTGGCCCACAACAAGGGCCTCTCGAAGATGAGTGCGGTGGACGACCATCAGTCCAAAGGACGCTTCGTCTATCTCGGAGCGCGTCTGTCCACGACCGGCCTAAACGCTGACGAGTGGATTCCGATCGTTCCGGGCACGGAAGCAGCCGTAGCGCTTGGCATGGCTTCGGTCATCGCTGGGGACGTTTCTGATGCTGGTCCGTACGCGGATGTGCTTCGCTCCTACACACCGACCACGGCGGCTTCGGTCGCTGGAGTCAGTGAGGACGCGATTCGCGAGCTGGCCGAGCGCTTCGTGGCTGATGGCCCAACGCTCGCCATGGGCCCAGGTGCTGGTGCCAACCATCGCGGCGCTACGGCAGCGCACATCGCGGTGATGATTCTGAACCACGTTGCGGGCAACGTGGGCCGCACCGTCCATTACGATGCTGGCGTGACGGCTGCGGCGAGTTCCTACGCGGACATGGAGTCTGCGGTGAGCGCGATGGCTGCCGGCCAAGTCGGAGTGGCCATCGTACATGGAGCCAACCCGGCATACACGATGCCTTCCGCGTCTGGCTTCGCAGAGGCCTTTGCACAGGTCGGCTTCAAGGTCTCCTTCGCCTCGGCGATGGACGAAACGGCCGCGATGGCCGACCTGATCATGCCGGATCGCCACTTCATGGAGGCTTGGGGCGACTCGATGCCTCGCAATGGAGTCATGGCGATTCAGCAGCCGGTCATGCAGCCTGTGCCGCACTTCGACTCCAAGCAGGCTGGGGATGTGCTGGTCGCAGTCGCGAACCAACTGGGCAACGGCCTGGGCTCTGCGACGTTCTACGAATACCTCCGGTCCGGTCACATGGAGATGCACGACGCCTCCATGGGCGACTTCGAGACCCTTTGGGCTGACGCGCTCCGCACGGGTGCGGTCGAGCACGATATGGCGATGGGCATGGCGACGGGTAACGCCATGGACCTGCAAGCACCGGACACCGCGTTGAGCTTCGATCCCCCGCCGATGGACAGCGGTGGTGACTTGATGCTGATCGTGCATCCGTCGCCGCGGTTCGGCGCGGGTGAGTTCTCGAACAGCCCGTGGATGCAGGAACTCCCTGATCCGGTCTCCAAGATCACGTGGCACTCCTGGCTCGAAATGAACCCACACACCGCGGAACAGCGCGGCATTCGTGAGGGTGACATCGTCTCGGTCGCTTCGGGCAACGGTTCGGTGGACGTGCCGGTATGGCTCTACCCGGGCATCCGGGAGGACGCCGTCGCACTCGCGATGGGTGGCGGTCATACGGATATGGGCCGCTGGGCCACCGGAAACGGCGTCAACGTGATGGACCTCCTGCCCTCCGAGTCGGAGCAGGTGTCCGGAGCTCAGGTGACACTCGTCACCTCGGTGACCGTGACTCCGACGGGCGAACGTCGCCGGATCGCAACGATTGAAGGGTCGAGCGATCAGCATGATCGCCCGATCGCGCCGGCGGTTGCACTCGCCGACCTCGGGCACGCCGAAGAGGGCGACCATGAGGATGATGGGCACGGACCGCTCATGGAGCTGCAAGGTGTTGGTGGATTTGTCCCGGTCGACGCAAACGGCGGTACGCCTGAGGCGTTCCCGCTGGCCGGTACGGATCACGGTGAATACGCGGATGCTCACGAGAAGCCGCGTTGGTCCCTGGCCATCGATCTCGACAAGTGCACAGGCTGCTCCGCTTGCGTGACGGCCTGTCATTCCGAGAACAACGTGCCGTGGGTCGGTGAGGATCAGGTCCTCATGGGTCGCGACATGAATTGGGTGCGCATTGAGCGTTACTACGAGCATGTCGATGCGACTCAGGCGGGCGAACTCGACGTTCGTTTCCTGCCTATGATGTGTCAGCACTGCGGTAACGCGCCCTGTGAGCCGGTTTGTCCGGTGTTCGCGACGTACCACACGCCGGAAGGTGTGAACGTGCAGGTCTACAACCGCTGCGTCGGTACACGCTACTGCGCCAACAACTGTCCGTACAAAGTCCGCGTCTTCAACTGGTATCGGTACACGGACGAGAATGTCCCCGAGCCGATGAACTGGCAGTGGAACCCAGACGTGACCGTTCGTACGAACGGGATCATGGAAAAGTGCAGCATGTGCATTCAGCGGATCCGGGAAACCGAGAACCGTGCTGCTCTGGAGGACGGCAGGCCGATCAACGACGGCGAGATCGTCACGGCGTGTCAGCAGAGCTGCCCGGCTGAAGCCATCGTCTTCGGCAATATCCGCGACCCGAACTCCCGCGTCTCGCAGGTTGTCTCTAGCGAGCGCACGTATCGAGTCCTCGACGAACTCATCAACACACAGCCGGCTGTGAACTACCTGAAGAAGGTGACGTTCCACGAGGTCACGGGAGGGCACGAATAATGTCTACCGTGACTAAAGACCGGACCGCTCGCGGCGCGCTGGCTCACCCCGACGTCACTCGGCTGGACGACGTCAATCGCGATGTCCTGAAGCCTCTCACCGGACCGCCCGGTAAGGGTTGGTGGATGATGCTCGCGCTCTGCGGCGCAGGCATTGGGATGTTCTTCGGTGCTTGGGGTTGGCAGATATACCGTGGCATGGGCGTCAGTGGCCTCAACGCACCGGTCGGTTGGGGCGTGTACATCACGACCTTCGTGTTCTGGGTCGGTATCGCTCACTCCGGCACGCTGATTTCGGCCATTCTGTTCCTGTTCCGAGCGCCGTGGCGACAATCGATCTACCGAGCCGCCGAGGCGATGACCGTCTTTGCCGTGATGACGGCGGGACTCTTCCCGCTGATCCACGTGGGTCGCCTGTGGCATGCGTACTGGCTCATTCCGTATCCGAACTCCCGCTTCCTGTGGCCGAACTTCAAGTCACCACTGGTGTGGGATGTTTTTGCAGTCACGACGTACTTCACTGTGTCTGCGGTCTTCTTCTACCTCGGTACGATTCCCGATGTCGCCGCTGCGCGTGATCGGGCGGTCGGCCTGCGGAAGAAGCTTTACCAGGTGATTTCGCTCGGCTGGCAGGGCACGGACCGTCAATGGCACCACTTCGGGAAGGCGTACATCTTCCTGGCCGCGCTCGCGACTCCGCTGGTGCTCTCGGTGCACTCCGTCGTTTCCTGGGACTTCGCGATGTCGATCGTGCCCGGTTGGCATGCGACGATCTTCGCGCCCTACTTCGTGGCTGGTGCGATCTTCTCCGGCGTCGGTATGGTGATCACACTCACCGTGCCCATGCGGAAGTTCTTCGGCCTCGAAGCCTACCTCACCACGAAGCACTACGACGCGATGGCCAAGCTCTGCTTGCTCACGTCGATGATCGTGCTCTACGCCTACATGTCCGAGTTCTTCATGGCTTGGTACTCGGGTGAGGAAATCGAACGCACCGCGTTCTGGAACCGTCTCTTCGGGGACTACTGGTGGGCGACCTGGATCATGCTGGTCTGCAACGGCATGGTTCCGATCATGCTGTGGTTCAAGCGGGTCCGTCATTCGATTCCCGCGCTCTTCGTCATCTCGATCTTCATCAACATCGGGATGTGGTTCGAGCGTTTCGTGATCGTCGTGACTTCGCTGCACCACGAGTACGAGCCGTTTGCCTGGGGCATGTACCGTCCCTCGGTGACCGAAATGATGATTATGGTAGGAAGCTTCGCTTGGTTCGGCTTCTGGTTCCTGTTGTTCACGAGGCTCCTGCCGCCCATCGCGATTCAGGAGCTCAAAGAGGTCCTTCCGCCGCCCATGCGTAAGCAGAAGGAGGCCCACTGATGAGTACCGGACTCCTAGCCTCATACGAGTACTTGGACTCCACGGTCGATGCGATCGAGGGGCTCAAAAAGGCTGGCTTCAAGGTGAAGGCGTATGCGCCTTATCCTGAGCACCACATCGAAGATGCCCTGGGTTACGGCCAGAGCCCCGTTCGAGTGTGGACGTTGGTAGGGGGCCTTACGGGTGCCGCGACCGGACTAGCATTCACGACATGGACCTCGGTGGATTGGCCCTTGATCGTGGGCGGCAAGCCGATCGTCTCCATACCGGCCTTTGTCCCGATCATCTTCGAGATGACGGTGCTCTTCGGAGCACTCTCGACCGTGATCGGGCTCTTCATTCTTAGCCGCTTGCCGGATGTGAAACCGGCGGTGGTCTACGACCCCGAGTTCACCGCAGGCCGATACGGCGTATACGTCGAAGCCGGTTCTGACAGAGTGGACGAAGCAAGGAAGATCATGAACGCTCAGGAGCCGATCGAGCTCCGTGAGGGCGAGGGAGAAGACGATGCTTAGATCTTCTGCCTGGCGGCCGATGGTCGCAGCGCTCGCACTGATGATGCTCGCTGGCTGTAAGCCGTTGGATGACGGCTTGGTCATGATCTTCGGACGATCGATGCGCGATTCGCGCTCCTTCGACCCGTACGAACATCCTATGGCTCCGGCCGAGGGTTCGATCTCGTTCGCTTCCGGGAACTATCCGGCGCGTCCGGGCGAGGTGAACATCGGACAGCCGGAAGGTGTGGCTGTACCGAAGATCACTCAGCTGGATTTGGGTGTGCCGGGTGTGGGACAGCCGATCGTTTCCGGCCTGGTGAATCCCATGGATCCGAATGATGCGACGTCGCAGGCGCGGGGCGAAGAGCTCTACATGCGCTATTGCGTGGTCTGTCATGGTCCAGCCGGCGTCGGTGCGAACGCGTACATCGCGGACAAGCACCCGGTGTTGCCGGCCTACAACGTGTCCGGCGCGCAGGTGGCGGCGTACAGCGACCAGTACATCTACGCGATGATCCGAGTCGGGCGCGGGCTCATGCCCGAGTACGGCTCGCGGATCTCCGAGTGGGACAGGTGGAGCGTCGTGAATTACGTGAGGCAGCTCCAGCGAGAGGCAGGAAATACTCCGGCTGGAGGGGACGAGTAATGGCTCACATTCACATCCCTTCCGAGGTCCCGGTCCGGTATCTGCCGCGTTCGAAGAACGCCTCCATGATGGCTGGGGTGCTCTTCCTTATTGGTCTGGTGTCCTTTGTGATTCGCCTCGGTCAGGATCCGGACCAGGCGTGGATCAGCTACGTCAGTAACTGGTTGTTCTTCACGAGCATCGCGATCGGCGGAGTACTCTTCGGGGTGGCGACTTGGATCGTGAAGTCCAAGTGGAACTGGTCGATGCGGCGCGTAAGTCAGTCGTTCGTGGCTTTCCTGCCTTTTTCGTTCTTGCTCGCACTACCGATGCTCCTCATGCTTCGGGAGAACTACTTCCCGTGGATCGACATGATGGGGGTAGACCCGGTCGTGTCGCAGAAGGAAGCGTACCTGAACATCCCGTTCCTGGTGACGCGAAACTTGGTCGGTATGCTGGCTCTCTTCGGCATGGCGACATACTTCGTCTACCTGGCGATTCGCCCAGACATGGGACGGACTGAAGGCGCGGACGAGGACGATCCGGGTCGTGCGAGCTGGCGTGTACGCCTGACGCAGGGCTGGATGGGGCAAGAGGAAGAAGAGGTCAGCAGCTACAAGCGCATGACGACGATCGCTCCAGCGTTTGTTATGATCTACGCGATCGTGATGAGCATCTTCTCATACGACTGGGCCATGTCGCTCGAGCCGCACTGGTTCAGCACGATGTTTGGTCCGTGGTTCTTCATGGGTGCATTCTGGGGCGGCATCGCTTGTACCGCACTTTGGAGCCTGTACCTACGTAACCAGCACACCGACTTCAAGAACCACATTGGCCTGCAGCAGCGCCATGACATCGGCAAGCTGGCCTTCGCGTTCACGGTCTTCTGGACGTACCTGTTTTTCTCGCAGTACATCGTGATTTGGTACGGTAAGCTGCCTTGGGAACAGGCCTGGATCATCACACGGTCCGATCCGGCAAGCTGGGGTCCGTACTGGCTGATGATCGTGTCGCTTTGCTTCTTCATTCCGTTCGTGGGTCTGATCGGGCGTAAGCCGAAGATGAAGCCGAAGCTTCTGGCCACGTTCACGGCGATCATTGTCGTTGGGCTGTGGACGGAGCGGTATGGTATGGTGGCTCCGTCCCTCTGGCATGAGGGTGATCCGATCTTCACGATCTGGCATCCGCTGATCGGGTGCATGTTCTTGGGTCTGTATCTGGGTTCCGTGCGGTGGTTCTTGAGCACGTTCCCAGCGATGCAGATTTGGCAGCCGATGCAGGATCCGGAGACGGTAGAAGCTGAGTTGCCGCTGGAGGCTGCTGGGTACTAGCAGGTTATTGGTGCTTTGTTGATTGCTTTAGAGGCCCTTTCCGCTTTGGCGGTGAGGGCCTCTTGGTTTGATAGAGGGACGCGAGTGACATGACGCCGTGCCCCGGGGGGCGCTCGCCCTCGGTTGCGTTCTGTCCTTCTGGGGCTCGCTAAGCGACGCACCACTTCCTGTCGTTCGGCGTCTTCTTACTCGCTCCGCTCGTGGTGTGCCGATTCCCCCGGGGCCCGGCGTCATGCCACTCGTGTCCCTCGCACGGTTGTGTTTGGGCGCGCGACTATCTATGCCGTTGGCCTCATCATTCAGGTTCTGGGACGTCGCCGTTCCGTCTAGGCGGGTCCGATGCGATCGCCTGGAGATGACGCCGCTTAACGCCGCGCTCCGGCTCGGGCCTCTGGCGGCGCTGGCGCTCTTCCCCGGGCCGGCACTACCGTGGACAACCAACGGCCTGGCCCCTCGGGACACTACGGTGAGAGCTGTCACTCTCACCGCCGCGTCGGGTACGCCTTGGCTCGTTATTGAACCCGAGACAAATGCGTGGAGAGCCCCTTGGATCTACCGGCCACGGAAGACAGCAGAGCTGAAGAGATTGTCCGGCTTCAGGGCGAGATCGACGCCGCGCATTCCGCTCTCTCTTCGGTGGGTATCAGTCGTTTCGGAATGGGGGTCTATGTAGCAGGTGCGCTGACCCTCGGGAGCCTCATCGGCATTCCGGAATCTGAGGGCGAGTTCTGGCTATTCGGTCTCCTGGTGTTTGGAAGCGCGCTGTTCCTTTTGATCCTCACGCTTACGTATCGTCAATCTCGCAGTGATCGACGGGCTCTTGCTGCTCAGCTGGAAGAACTACTCCGGGCGGGTCGATCGTTAGGTGGTGCCGAGGAGGAAGAGACGCCCGTGACATTGAAATGAACGACGTGACTCGGGAACGCTTGACGCGACGCCGACTCCGGAGCGGCGTGCATGAGGTGGTGGTGATCGAGCTCGGCATCCTGCTCTCGTTCTCAGCGGTCGCCGCTGAGCTCAGCCGCATGCTCACCTCCGCGTCGGAAGCGGCCCTGGCTCGTTTCCACCCTAGATCTCTAAGCCGATGAGACACATGAAAACGATACTGACGGCGCTAGCCGTGTTGCTCTTCGCCGGCTGCGGCGATCGGACCCAGAGTCCGCGCGACAGCGGTGAGGTGGATGGTCCTCTCCGTATCGCCATCGCTGGAATCGCGATCGAATCGTCGACGTTTTCTCCGGCGCAGACCACGATCGATGGCTTCCGAGTCACTCGTGGAGCCGCGATCTTTGCGGCGTATCCGTTCCTCTCTGAAGACTCGCCGGCTCGGGATCGGGCGGTCTGGCTGCCAACGCTACGTGGACGAGCCATCCCAGGCGGTATCGTGACCCGGGAAGCCTACGAGTCGATGACCGAAGAGACGCTCGAACGCCTCCGAGCTGTGTTGCCCTTGGATGGGCTTTTCTTCGACATCCACGGAGCCATGAGCGTCGTAGGCCTGGACGATCCGGAGGGGGATCTCATCGCCCGCATCCGGGAGGTGATCGGGACAGACGTGCTCGTTTCCACCTCCATGGACCTGCACGGCAATGTCTCGGAACGGCTGGCTCAGGAGAGTGACCTGATCACCAGTTATCGAATGGCACCCCACGAAGACGCGATGGAATCCAAGCAGCGGGCCACCGACAATCTCATGGACCGGTTGGAACGCGGATTGGGCAAGCCACCCTTCAAGGCCTGGGTTCCCATACCCATTCTTCTGCCCGGCGAGAAGACCAGTACACGGATCGAACCAGCCCGAAGCCTATACGCGGAGGTCGGAGCCATGACGCAGCGTGCTGGTGTGACCGATGCCGCGATCTGGATCGGGTACGCCTGGGCGGACGAGCCGCGTAACCACGCCGTGGTCATGGCCTATGGGGATGACGAAGCCGCGGTAGCCCAGGCCGCTGAAGAATTGGCGGAACACTTCTGGCGTGTTCGACATGACTTCGACTTCGTGGCCCCGACCACCACCTTGGACACGGCGCTTGAAGCGGCCCTGGCTAGCGCCGCCAAGCCCTTCATCATCAGCGACATGGGAGACAATCCCACGGCAGGTGGAGCGGGTGACGTTACGTGGACGCTGACTCAGTTGCTCGGGCGATCCGAGTTCGAGACCCCGGAGGGCCCATCGCTGATCTATGCCTCCATTCCAGGTCCAGCACTCGTAGAGGACGCGGTTGAAGTCGGAATCGGGGGTCAGGTCGACGCAGTAGCAGGAGCCATAGTGGATGACCGCTATTCGCCGCCGGTCCGCCTACGAGGCGTTGTCGAAGCCATTGAACACGGGGACCCAGCGGCGGAGACAGAGGTGGTGGTGCGTATCGGGAGCGTTCGAGTGATCGTCACGAAGAACCGCAAGCCGTACCACTTCGAATCGGACTTCACGAACCTCGGTCTTGATCCGAGGGCTGCCGACATCGTCGTCGTAAAGATCGGATATCTCGTGCCGGAGTTATACGATATGCGCGGTGACTGGCTGATGGCCCTGACGCCCGGCGGGGTGGACCAGGACCTCCAGCGGCTTCCCTATCAACGGATCCGACGACCCATGTTTCCATTGGATGCTGACATGGCCGACCCTGACCTGAGCGCGAGGATGATCCCGTTGGCTGGAGCTCTAGGCCGCCGCTAGAGGTCTCGGGCATCACCCACCTCGAATGCTGTCGATCCGCGCCTTGAGACTCACCCTCATGGCCGTTTGGTCGGGTGTGAGGGTGCCTCGTAATAAGTCTTTCGTTTCGTAAGGATCCGATAGCAGGTCGTAGATCTCTTCGTCACCGTCGACGTTTTCGATCAGCTTGTATCGCTGTTCGCGCAGCGTCCACACGTTCCGCGATCCGTCGTCTATTTCGCTGTACTGGACGTCGCGGTGTGCGCCGGCGCTCGTCAGGAGGGGCAGAAAACTTTTGCTGTCGTGCACGTTGGTGACGTTCACCCCTGCCAAGGCCGCGATCGTCGCGTACAGGTCAGTACCGTTGATGAGACTGTCGTCGAGACCGATTCGACCGACTCGGTTGCCCGACATGAACATCGGGGTGTTGATGCCGCCCTGGTACAGGGAGCCCTTCGATGTCGCGTTGCCATACGGGGCTTGAGCCACGCGAGGGGGCGTGCCGTTGTCGCCCACGAAGATGATGGTCGTGTTGGACCGCTCGCCGGGTGACATGCTGCCAAGAAGGTGGCCGATCTGATAGTCCATCGCTTCGATTGCAGCCATGTAGTGCCGCGATGCGTCCATCCTGTTCGAGTACTCGGGTAGCGCGCCTTGGCTGTGCATGGCGGACGGCGGCTCATGGAAGGGGGCGTGCGGCGCGTTGTAGGCAAGCCACATGAACCACGAATCGTCCTGCTGCTCGATCCATTCGATTGCTCGATCCGTGAGGACTTCGGTGACGTACCCGGTATTTGTGGATGTCACGCCATCTTCAGTGAACTGCCAGTTGTAGTAGTCACCTACACCGGCGCCGAGGATCCCGGCGAAGTGGTCAATGCCGAGCGACTCAGGGTTGAAGCCGGATGTGCCGGACAGGTGCCACTTCCCGATCACCGCGGTCGCGACTGCGTGATTGGTCTGGTTACTGATGAAGTTCTGGAGAACGTCCTCGGACGTCGGTAACGTGCGCCCGGACCACGTCACTCCGGTCCGGAACCCGTATTTCCCAGTGATGATCGAGGCCCGGGTGGGTGCGCAGGAGGGATTCACCCACAGATTTGTGAACGTCAATCCACGGCTCGCGATGTCGTTCAGGTTTGGCGTGGTCGCCTTGACGGATCCCTCCGGGAATCCGTTCGTCGCGTCCTTGCCCATGTCATCTGCGAGGATGAACAGGATGTTCTCTCCGGCGGCCACCGGGGGAACCACGTCCACCAGGCCGGGCATGTCCTCCGTTTGACAGCCCATAGCGATAGCGATGGCCATGGGTACTAGAGGATGTCTGGAGAGCATGGAATGTCCTAGGGCGAGATGTGCTTACTCGTTTAGGAGTCCAAGTCCGACGGGTTCGTTAGTCCCCTATGGGCCGCGCCCTCGGAATCCGTTCGTCCAGCTGGGCTGCCTGCCACGCGAAGTGGGCGAGGAAGATCGCCTGCTGCTTGAGCTCGTCCTCCGACATGCGTTCTGGCCAGTCCGCGTTCGTGTGGCGAGTGCGCTCATCGTAGCCGTCAAAGTCCTTGATGGCGTTGAAGGCGGGCAGGCCCATTCCATTGAATGGGACGTGGTCCGTACTCCCGATGCCCTCGACGACATTCCTCGTGATGCCGAGGTCGCTCAGTGGCTCCAGCCACGCGTCAAAGATCCTCTTGGCGGCCATATTTTCCTCCATGTACCAGCCCAGCGACCGGCCTGACCCTGGGTCGTCGTTGAGGTAGACGGACAGATTATCCTGGGACGCCTCGTCGGCGAGGTGTTCTTCGATGTAAGCGCGGGCTCCGAGCAGGCCCTGTTCTTCACCGGACCAGAGGGCGAAGCGGATGGTGCGCCGCGGCTGAGCGTCGAGTGCGGCGAGAAGGCGGGCGGCCTCGATCACCGCGAGGGCTCCGTCACCATTGTCCGTTGCGCCGGAGGCGGTGTGCCACGAGTCCAGATGTGCGCCGACCAGAACCACTTCGTCTCGGAGCGCGGGATCGGTGCCGGGGATGTCGGCGATCACGTTGAAGGTCCGGGATTCGGTGTCGAACGCGGTGCGCAGTTCGACTCGGAGTTCCACGGGAAGCCCTCGCTGACTCAGTCGCACGATCATGTTGTACTGCTCAGCGGAGAGCACCATGGCGGGCGGGGCGTCCTCTGGTGTGTTCCGATTGCCAAGCACACCGACGGTGCCGTCACGATAGTGGCTGGGCCGGATAATGACTCCAGCGCCCAACTCACTGAGGAGCGCATTCATCTCCCGAGTCGGCGTGGTCGAACGGACCTGGATCCGGGGTGGATTACCGGTGCGGACCCCGTCGGCTTCCATGCCTGGCTGAGGGCGGTCTAGGTCTCTGAACTCCTCCTGCGGTTGGTGCGTGAGGACGATAGCTCCGCGCAGGGCGGAGGCCATTGCTCGGATCTGGTCCGCCGTCTTGTCACCGACGTAGACGACGTTGCCTTCAACGACTCCAGCGGTAGATGCGGTCCAGGCGTCTGCGAAGGCGTTCAGCGGCATGTACCTGGGGGCTGTCATCTCAACGGACAGTTTCTTGAGCGTCCAGCCTCGCCCGAACTCGAACGGCTCGAGCCTGGCGTCGGTCAGTCCCCACTCGGCGAATCGATCGCGGGCCCAATTGGCAGCCTGGTCGTATGCGGGTGAGCCCGTCAGCCGTGCCCCGATTTCATCCGTCAGGGTGTGGTATAGGTAGAGCGCCTGCGAGCGATCCGACCCCTCTTCAATGATGCGAGCTGCCATCTCTCGATCGACCGCAACTTGAGCATGAGCGAGTGGCGGGGCGGCCAGTATGGAGAACACTGCGCCGATCATGAGGTGGCGGATACGCATCATCGACCTAACCGGGGAATGGGAGAGTTGAACAAAGTCGTGAATTCCTGCAGGGTGCGGTGCGTCGTCCAGCGGTCACTTAGCGGCCCGGCATCATGAGGTGTGCCCCGCCCGTGCCCGCCTGCATCAGGTAGATGCCCCCGAAGTCGCGGGTGACAGGGAATCCCGTGGATTCGGCGGTCGCACCGGGCACCGCAACGGTAACGTGAATTCCGGCGCTGGCTTGGTCCGGACCTTGCGCTGCGTACCAGACTGATCCGTACTCGACGGACGCTCGTGTGCCATCGGCTTCAGCCGCAGCAATGAGACCGCGTTCCTCGGCACCATCCTCGGTTTGGGCACGGAAGCGCCGGTTTTGCGCGACGCGTGCGACGTTGGTCATGTGCGTACACTGGACCGCGAAGGGCCGGCGGTCACGTTCATCTGAACGATCGTAACAGACCAAGTGATTCGTGCCCTCTCTGAGGGTCTCGTAGCTATGGTCCGCGTTCCACTTGATGACAGTCGCGGCGTCCTGTGCCCGGCTGGGAGCGGGCGTCAGAGCGATCTCGATCTCGATCTGCGCGTGCACGCCCGAAGAAAAAATGAGGATCCCGACCGCCGCGATGATGACCGTCTTCATGAGTGCCTCCCGGCTACCAGTTCAGGGGTGCTCCCCGCGAGTGAGCCCACGGCTCGCTACGTGAGGAAGATCCACAATATGTGGCAGACCGGCCCGGTCAAGCGGGCGCCGACTTCTAGCCTACTTGTCGCGTCGCTTCCCGTACCGCCGTCTCCGCGCCCGCGAGCTCGTCTCTTCTTCTTTCTTCTTGGCCTCGGGCTTCTTCTTGCCGTTCTTCGCTGCGGCCTTCGCACGATCCTCGCGACGCTTCTTCTGGATTGCGGCGATGCGCTGCCCGCGAGGCACTTCGAGCGGTGCCTCAGCGGTCGCTTGGTAGGCGAAGCCTTCAAGCTGTGAGCGTGGAATCGTGGTTCCCACGGCGCGCTCGATGCGCTTCATATCGCCCTCTTCTTCTGGGGACACCAAGCTGAACGCGTCTCCGACCCTTTCCGCGCGAGCAGTGCGTCCCACTCGGTGGATGTAGTCCTCGGGAACCTTGGGTATGTCGAAGTTCACGACATGTCCCAGCGATTCCACATCGATCCCGCGCGCGGCGATGTCCGTCGCAACGAGTACTCGGAAGTCCCCGGCCTTGAAGCCGGCGAGGACTCGCGTTCGCTGGGCTTGAGAACGATTTCCGTGAATCCGCTCGGCAGTGATACCGTTGCGGCTCAGGAGTTTGGTGACACGGTCGGCCCGGTGCTTCGTGCGAGTGAAGACCAGGGCGTCGTCCATATCACCTCGCTTGAGGAGCTCGACGAGCAAGCTTCCCTTGAGCGAAGCGGGCACGGGGTAGAGCGTCTGAGCTATGCCTTTCGCAGGCGCGGCTTTGCGCTGGAGCGCGATCTTGACTGGGTTCTTCAGGATCTCCCTGGTCAGCTTTTCGATCTGCGGCGGCATGGTCGCGCTGAAGAAGAAGGTCTGCTTCACGGTCGGGATGTGCTTCAGGACACGCCGGATGTCGGGCAGGAAGCCCATATCGAGCATGCGATCTGCTTCATCGAGGACCAAGTACTCCAAGCCGGCCAGCTTGGCGTAGGGATACTGGAAGTGATCGAGGAGCCTGCCGGGCGTGGCGACGATGATGTCGGCGCCTTGTCGGAAGGCTCTCTCTTGAGGCCCCATGCCGACTCCGCCGTAAACGGGCTCGGCTTTCAGCTTCGTGTGCCGCGCGAGGTCCTTAACGTCATCGACGATCTGGAGCGCCAATTCCCGCGTCGGAGCCAGGACGAGCGCGCCCGTCGTGCCTCGCGGTCGGTCCATCAGCTTGTGGAGAATGGGGAGTACGAAGGCGGCGGTCTTACCGCTGCCGGTCGCTGCGCAGGCGAGAAGGTCACGTCCCTCAAGCGCGGGTGGGATCGCCTCTGCCTGAATGGGGGTGGGGCGTGTGAAGCCGAGATCGTCGACACCGCGAAGAAGCTTAGGGTCGAGCGCTAGGGCAGAAAATGCCAAAATGATTTGTCCGGTTTTTTAAAGCACAGCAGGCCGGCCGGTACATCCGGCGCGATAAACTGGCGTATTATTGAGCAATTGGAGTCGGCTCACTCGAAGAGGAGCCGTGGGGGGTGGGAACCCCGCAGCGGGGAAGGTAGCGGAAGTGGAGGTGAGCTGAAGAGGCAGGACGGCTAGCACTTAGGAATTTCGGGGGACCATGGCACAATCCCCCAAAGACATGAGACTAGACGGCCGGTTGGTCTTCGGCGGCATATTCGCGGGGACGGGCTTATGGACCAAGCTTCGCGCCGCCGCCGGAGGTAACCGCGGGGCGAAGAAGTAGGACTAGCTCTAGCGACCGCCTTCGTTCCGGCCCTTCTGCTCCAACCAGGAGGCCTGCGAACTGATCCACTCCGCTGGCTCGTCTCCCTTCAGATGGTGTCCGAAGAAGTCCAGAATCCGCTGCTGGTAGTCCGCCTGATTTTCCTCTTCTCGTAGGCCGTGTCCCTCTCCGTAGTAGACCAGCATGGTCAGCTCCTTCTCGGCCCGGCGAGCGATGTTGTAGAGTTCTGTGCTCTGGCCCCAGTGCACGTTCTGGTCGTTGTCACCGACCTCGAGAAGCATCGGTGTGCTCAGTGACTCGATGTTGAAGACTGCTGAATTCCTGATGAAGGCTTCCTGGTCCACGTAGTAGGGCACCTCCATACGCTCTTGTCCGGTCTCGAAATGGCCGGATTCGGGAATGCTCGCGGACCAGAAGATCGAGCCGTACATCGTGATCAGGTTGCTGATGCCCGCGCCGGAAATGGATGCCGCAAAGATGTCCGTGTACGTCGGAACGAATTGGGCCTGGTAACCACCCCACGAATGTCCGATCAACCCTACACGGTCCGCGTCGATCATGCCCGTCTCGACTGCTGCGGCCACAGCGCGCTCCAGCGTCTTGGCTGAAGAAACGCCTGGGTCGCGCGCGTCGAAGAGGATGTCCGGCTGAAGTACGAAGTAACCCTCTGCGCTCCACACTGATGGGTTGTAGTAGTTGCGATGCGTAGGCGCCGAATACTGCTTCGCTGACTGTGACCGGAACTCGTAGATGTACGTGATCATCGGGTACGTCTTCGACGGGTCGTAATCGGCTGGGTAGAAGAGTGCGCCCTGGAGTTGGGTTTCGTTGTGGTTCGTGTACTGAATCAGCTCGGTATGGCCCCACGCGTAGTCGTCCTGGAACGGATTCGTACTGGTGACTTGGCGCGCGTCATCGAACGCATCACCCACGAAGTAGTCAGGCGAGTCGTCGAAGTCTTGGGCGACAAAGGCGAAGACTCCCGCTTCGGACGCCTTGGTGAAGCGGCCGACGTTGTTGTCTTCGTACACGAGCTGGTCGACACCACCACTCTCGATCCGGCCAATTCCGTGGTGGAGCGTCCACTTGCCGCGGAGTGACACATAGAGATCGTCCGTGTCGTAGGCGTCGGCCTCCGGGTCGAGGCGCACCACACGGTGTGTGACCTCGTAGGCGCTTCCGTCTGTCAGCCTATGTGGCGCACCGTCTGTCGGTAGCTCCCAGACGTCGAACTCGTCGTATACGAGTAGCGATTCGTCATCCGTCGTCCATCCAGCGACCCCGAACGATGGCACCTCGGGCACCGGGTGATCGCTCGCGGTATTCGCGAATGAGATCCCGGCGGCCTCCGATAGGCTGAGCGTCTCTCCCCCGTCCCGATCGAAAGCGTAAAACTGACCACCCTTGTAGAAGTGCACGTACTTCCCGGTACTGCTTACGCCATAGGGGAAGCCCACGCCTTCCGCGGCGACGGTGCGTTCGCCAGATGCTGGGTCGATCACGATCAGGTCAGAGCTCGGCCTGCCAAACATGCCTTCGAACTCATAGGCGTCGTTGTTTGTGGCGAGGAGTACGACTCCGCCCGCCATGACACGTGGGTTGTCGACTGCGTCGTCGGTCAGACCCAGAACACGGTTTCCATCCAGGTGCCACACGAAAATGTCATTGCGGCGCTCGTCGTTACGCTCGTCGCGCTTCTGAGTGGGTAGCGTCAGCACATCCGTTGAGCGCCAGATTTCCATTTGGGCTGGGTCGAGGTTGAGGCCTTCGTCGTCAACATCTTCGTCTTCAGAGTCCTCCTCTTCTTCGCCCTCAGCATCCTCGTTCGCCTCGTCGTGGTCGCCATCGTCGTCTTCGGACTCCGCGCCTTCCCACTCCTTCACGCCGAAGAAGATCGAAGCTCCGTCGTCCGCCCACGTCAGCGACCGATAGTCTACGATCCGCTGATCGGTGCCGATCGCGGATTCCGTGGTCGGATCCAAGGTCTGTGCGTTCGCGGACCCAGCGAGTCCGCGCCATGCGAGTAGCACGTGGCTCGATTCTTCGCGCTCGTCGTCCTCGAACGCACGCAGGACCGCCAAGTCCGAAGATTCGTCCCGCCAGGTGAGTTGGGCGTACTCCTTACCGCTGGAGTCGAGGCTGCGGACGCGCCCGGAGGCCGCATCATACAGTTGTACTCCGTTTCCGACGCCATCTTCACCATGGACTGCGAAGGCGAAGAGGGCTCCTTCATCCTGCCAAGCCCAGGACGCGACGTTTCCGAAGCTCACGCGCTGTTGGTTGGCGATCTCCTCGAGGATGACGTTGCTTGTGCCGTCATCGGGGTAGCGGGCCATGGCGATGTGAGAACCGCCACCACCCCACGCGAATCGCTGAACCTCGGAGATCACCCGTTGCTCGCCAGTGACGAGACTCAGAAGTCCGAGGTCGTCACGCACCGCCTCATCACTCTCCTCAAGGGCTTCACGATCCTCCGGTGATTTGCCGATCGCATAGGCCACCCAGCGTCCGTCTTTGGAGAAGCTCGTCCGGGTCCCGTACGCGACTACGATGACGGAGTCCGTTCCTGTGTTGTGGAGGCGAAGTTCATTTTCACCGTTCGTCCGCGAGATGGGCGCCGCGAGCCATTCACCGTTCGGGGAAAGCGAGCCGAAGCCTAGGGATTCCCACTTCTGATAGTCGTCGGGCTGGACTGGGTTTTGGGCCTGCGCGGGAGCTACGGCGCCAAGGGTCACCAGGAGAGCCAGCAGTGTGTGGAAAGCGGGTGTCTTCATCATCGTCGTCAGAACGTGGATCGTGTGGTACTGCAATCTCATGATCGCGTCAGATGTGGGGTGGCGCTACTGGTACGACCGCTTGCCGCCGAGCCCACTGCGGCTAATCTCTTCGGTCGATTCCCTCGACCGAGAAACGCCGTGAAGAAGACCCTCCTTGCAGCACTCGCTGTTGTCGCCTTTGGCGCGTGCGCGGATGCGCCTGAGTCCGGGGGCGCTGACGCGGCTGCAGATGACCCCCAGCTGATGTTCTGGGCGTCGCTCGAGTCCATTTGTGGACAGGCTTTTGAGGGACAAGTCGTCGAGAGTGTGCCACCCGACGAGACAATGGATTCTGAGCGTATGGTGATGCACGTTCGTTCCTGCGAGCCCGGGGAGATTCGAATCCCGTTTTACGTCGGTGAAGATCGGTCGCGCACTTGGGTTTTTACGACGACGCGTGCCGGCATACGTCTCAAGCATGACCATCGGCATGAGGACGGCTCGGAGGATGAGGTGACCCAGTACGGTGGTGACACCAATGAGATTGGGTCAGCGACGTCCCAGGACTTCCATGCCGATGCGTTCACAGCGGAGCTAGTATCCACGGCGGCGAACAACATTTGGACGGTTGAAGTCGAGGCCGGCGGGACGTTCGCCTATGCGCTGCGCCGGACCGGATCGGATCGGGCGTTTCGTGTGGAATTCGACCTAACGAAGCCGATTGAGACGCCACTGACACCGTGGGGTGCAGAGGCGGGGAATTGATCCGGCCCGACGGGTGATAGGCCTCGATCCTAAGAAGGCACTCGTCTCCGAATAGCGACTCCCGAAGACTCCCCTCTTCGCAGGCCTGCCATCGGATATGCGGCGGCCCTGCGAAGGGAGGGTGGTGGGTCGAACTAGCGCGTGCCGCCGGACTCCCGATTGTAGACCAGTCGTATCTCTTGAGTGCCACCCGGCCCGGCGCTGAAGGAATGCACGATCATCAGGCGATCCTCGGCTAGGAGCTCGAACGTATCCGTCACTTTTCCGCCGCCGTCGATCTCGCGCTCCATCTTCGGTTTCGTGTCGTCCCAGCCGAGCTTCGCCTCGTATTCAACGGGTCCATCTTCGACTGCTATGTCGTCACCCGTCATTGGGAGTTGGAGACCACGGCCGCGCCGGTCTGGAGTGTAGGTGAATACCGAATCGGTAATCATGAGGGTCAATCGTGCGGGGCGTTCCGCACCCATCCGCCGGGTCGCCTGCATGCCTTCGGGGCTCATTGAGCTTCCGCCTCCGCGACCGCGACCGCCTCCGGCTCCACCGCCACCTCTGCCGCCGCCACCACCTCGACCACCTCGTCCAGCCGCTCTGCCGAAGTCACCGCCACCACCGCCCGCGATGGTGCCTGGTTCCTGCTGGCCGCGGCGCCCCTGATTTGCCCTGGGGGCTGGATCACTCGAGTCGACGTCGAGCACCCATGTCCCGCTGTACTGAGCGTAGAGGGCCTGGGTCTCGGGACCTTGGATCCCAGGGCCACCGGATGCGCAGGCGACTGAGAGTCCCCCGGCGAGAAGGGATCCCATCAGTCGGAGACTTCTAGCAAGTCCATTCATGGCGGTGCCTATTGGGAGCTGTCGTACACGCGAAAGAAGGTGCTGTCTGCGCTGAATGCTGAGAAGATTCCAAGCGCTCCGCGGATGTTCGTCGGAGGTTCATTTAGGTCGCGGGAATCTTGATTTCGGCCCTGATAGAGATCGGCGTATTCGTCGTTGACCCGATACAGCTTCAGACGATGCGTCCCGCTGTGGGTCAACGTAATCACCCGAACGTTCGAGCTGTCTGCGGCAGTGGGTTGCTGGATGAGACGAGGAGCGAACCGTGAGAAGATCGGGTTCGTTGGGAGGTTGACCGGATTCTCCTCGATGTTGTCGATGACGACGAAGTGCAACTGGCTTCCCGGGTTGTCCCAGCGTGCGATTAGCCCGCCCCCTAATCCGCCTTGGCCAGGTCGGCCTTGCCCTGGTGTTCCGAAGGTCGGAGCATCGATGGAGTCCGAAGACAGCTGAAGGCCGACGGGTGGATGAGGGACCGATGTTTCTGCCGTCGCGGTTCGGTCACCCACCGTGGCCTCCAACTGAAACACCTCACCGATTCCTATGTCGAGGCCAGTGCCGGGATAGTGGTAGTGGCCCGGCTGTCCTTCGGTCTCGATCAGCTCGAAGCGTACCGAGCTTCGAATCAGCGTGACCGTCGCGCCGGAGATAGGCTCAGCTGAAGCCGTCGAGTCCGCGTCTACTGCCAAGACTCCTGAGACCGTGACGCCCGCCACCGGCTCGCCGGAAAAGAGGAAGGCTTGGACCACGAAGATGTCCGTGTCCCCAGGCACGAAGATCGTGTCTCCAGTACATGCCCCCGTGAAGGCGAGCATGGCCATCAGATATCTGAGTCTCTTCGTCATTGTGCTCATCTTTAGCGTATTCCAATGCGGAGGCCGATGCTCGGCGTGAACCCAAGCGTCGTCACGTCTGTCACCAACATCGGCAGTTCTGAGAGGTCGAACTGCCGATACCAAATGTTGTTGCGGCCGTAGGCGTTGAAGAGCGAGAAATTGAGTTCGTAGAACATCGTTGCGGTCTCAAAACGACGCGTCGCTGACACGTCCAGACGATGGTATTCAGGCAATCGTTCACCATTTTTCTCGCCCACGTGGATGTAGCTCAGCGAGCGCCCGTCCAGGAGTTTGATGGGGTACTGAGCCTCAGGTACGGTATACGGTTTACCCGATCCGTAGACCCAAGTACTCGCTAGGGTCCACGGTCCCGCCTGGTACGACGCCACGGTCTTAAACTCGTGTCTCTGATCGTGGCTCGCGGGGAAGGGGATGCCCTGGTTGAAGTTCGCCAGTTCGTAGTTCACCTCCGCCAGCGTATAGCTGACCCAGCCCGTGAGCCGTCCCGTTTTCTTCTGGAGAAGGAACTCGATACCCTGGGCCTCACCGGTGCCTTGGAAGAAAAGATCCGTCAGGGATTGCCCCGGCTGCTGACGTGCGCGGGTCGAGAATTGAGACACCCCTTCGAGGTCTTTCTGGTACGCCTCGACATCGAAGAGATAGTCGTCAGACTCCCAGCTGATTCCGAGGATTCTGTGCTCCGCGAACGATGGGTCGATCTGATTGCCAGCCATCACCCAGAAGTCGCGACTGCCTTCGAGCACATCCTCGTTTTCTACGCGCTTCACGAATTGGTTGTAACGGCCCCAAGCACCCTTCAGGCGGACTCCGTCCATGACGGTGAGTTGCGCCGAAGCGCGTGGCTCCCAGTAGACCTGATCGGTGCGGTCGTAGTCCGAGGCCCGCATGCCGACTGTGACGTCGATTCGGTCCGAAGGCAGCCATCGGTGCTGGGCGTAGGCAGAAGTGAGCGTGCCGGCGCCGCCTAGGTCGAGCGCCCCACGGATGGAATCGCCCTGGACCTGTTGGAAGCTGTACGCGACGTCCGTCGCCGTACTCTGAAATCCGAAAGTCACGTCCGACGCCTGTGCGGGTCTCCAGCTGTTGTCGAGACGGACTGTGAAGTCCTTCACGTCGTTGTCTTCTCGGAAGCCCCGTGTGAATTGAGTAGCCGCAACATCTAAGGCGGCCTCGCTGAAATACTCTGAGTAGGCGACCAGGGCATCACTGGTGAAGCGAGAGCTCCAAGCACGTGACCAGCGTCCGCTCACACCTTGGTTTCCCCAGTTCGATTGATCAACGCGGTCTGGGGTTTGGCGAGTCTGGCCATTCGGAGCCGTAATCTGCTGTCCGACGGCTGACTCATCGAGATCGTCTTTTCCGGCGTAGAGTGAGATCGCAAGCACGTCGGATTGAGTCGGCGTGTAGGTGAGCTTCGAGTTGAAGTCGTAGAAGTAGAAGTTGGGTTGGATCGAGGTCTGTTGGATGTTGCCGAATCCGC
>Ga0209089_10001467_pt1 | contig 21545 bp, 26 predicted proteins | sample ArcticOcean_MG_C_FD_187431 | JGI IMG/M metagenome (GOLD analysis project Ga0209089, IMG submission 187431) | Marine microbial communities from western Arctic Ocean - ArcticOcean_MG_CB2_150 (SPAdes) (version 2) | ecosystem: Environmental > Aquatic > Marine > Oceanic | place: Arctic Ocean: Canada... | reverse complement strand
ATACAAGAATTAATAAATTTATATAAATCTGGGAAATTAGATATTGCTGAGCAAGAAGTTATGAAACAAATAAATGATAATCCAAATAATTCTATTTTGTTTAATATTTTTGGTGCAATTTTAGCTGATCAAAAAAAACTAGATGAAGCAGTTGTTAATTATAAAAAATCCATAAAAATTAACCCTGATTATGCTGAGGGATATAATAATTTAGGTAGCGCTCTATATAAACTTAAAAAGTTTGATGAATCAATTAAGGCCTATGAGGAAGCAATTCAGCTTAAGCCTGATTTTGCAGAAGCATATAATAATCTTGGTATAACTTTTAAAGAAATAAAAAAGTTCGATGAATCAATTAAAGCCTATGAAGAAGCAATTCAGCTTAAACCTGATTTTGCAGAAGCATATAATAATCTTGGTATAACTTTTAAAGAAATAAAAAAATTTGATGAATCGGTCGACAGCTGCAAAAAAGCAGTTCAAATTAAGCCTGCCTTCGCTGAAGCCTATAATAATATAGGAGTAGCATTTAAGGAATTAAAAAAATTTGATGAATCTGCCAATAACTATTTAAAAGCAATTCAAATTAAGCCTGCTTATGCAGAAGTATATTACAACTATGCAAATCTTCTAGCTGAAATACAAAAAATTGATGAAGCAATATTTAATTATAAAAAAGCAATTAAATTAAATGTCAACTATTATGAAGCATATAATAATTTGGGCAATCTATTGAAAGATATTGCAAAAATAAGTGAAGCTCAGAAATATTTAGATAGACTTGTTGAACTTAAGCCAGATCATGTTGGCTACAAGATTAATAGAAAATTACTAATTCCACCAATCTGCAAAACTATTGAAGAAATATCTCACTATCGAAATGAATATGAAAAAGGGATAAAATTTTTAATGAAATATAAATATTTTAATGAAAGCCCCGCTCAGTCAATAGGAACACATTTTTTTTACTTTGCTTACCATAATAAAGACAATTTAAAAATAATGAAAAATACATCAAGTTTATTTCGAAAAATACTTCCTAATATAAATTATGTTTCAAAAAATATAAAAATAGATAAAAATAAAAAAAAAATAAAAATAGGATTTATTTCGGAGTTTTTAACTAACCATACTATCGGTAGAATTTATGAGGGATTTATAAAAAATCTTAATAAGAAAAAGTTTGAAGTAGTGATTTTTCATACATCTCAAACTAAAAACGGTTTATTAAAAGATGAAATTGATAAAATAGCAGATAAAGTTAATACGCTTCCTAACGAGATTTCTGCTCAACATAAACGAATTGAAGAAGAAAGTTTAGATATTCTTTTTTATACTGACGTAGGTATGTCTCCTACAACCTATTTTTTAGCTTTCTCGCGCCTTGCCCCGATACAAATTGTAAGCTGGGGTCATACAGAAACTACAGGAATTGATACGATTGATTACTTTTTATCCTCTAAAGATTTTGAATCAAATATTGAGCAAAATAATTATTCTGAAAGATTAATATGTTTAAATCAAATACCTGCTTTTTATGACCCTAGAAGAAATGTTAACATAAATAAAAAGCGTGATGAATTTAATCTACCTGAAAATGCTAATCTTTATGGTTGCCCACAATCATTGTTCAAACTTCATCCAGATTTTGATATTGTGATGTCACGTATATTAAAAAAAGACACCAAAGGATATATTGTTTTAGTTGAAGGCTTTGGAGATGAAAGTAAAGAAAAGTATTGGTCCAAAACTTTACTGGAGAGATGGAAAAAAAAATTTCCTATACTTAATGAAAGAGTTATTTTTTTAAAAAGATTATCACACTCAGATTTTTTATCACTATGTAATTGTGTTGATGTTTTGTTGGACCCTTTGCATTTTGGAGCTGGATATACATTTCTTTTAACAACTATAGTTGGCACTCCAACCGTGACTATGCCTGGAACACACCTAAGAAGAAATATGACTTTTGCTGCTTATAAGCAAATGAAAATTTCATCTCCTCCGATAGCAAGTAATTATGAAGAATATATAAATTTAGCTGTTGATCTTGCCAAAGATAAAACAAAAAATACTTCTTTGAGAAAGGAAATTAAAATAGCAGCAAATAAATATTTATACAATAATTCAAATGTTCTAAAAGAGTTTGAAAATTTTCTAGAGAAAGCTTACATAGCAAACAATGAAGGAAAAAAGTTGAAAGATGGTTATATTATAAATAAAAATTGAAAAGTTTTATTTTAAAACTGGGAAAACAGGACTCATTTTTAAAAACAATCTTTGGTATTCTTGTTTAATACATTTGTTAGCTATATAAGTTACATTTTGTGATTCAACAATCTTCTTAGCTTCATCGTTTTGAATGCCGTATTGTAACCAAAAAACTTTAGCTTCCGTTTTTATCGCTTCTTTAGCTATTTGTGCAGCTTCACTTGAAGGGCGAAAAACATTAACGATATCTATAGGTTCATTGATATCTTCTAATTTTTCAACAAAAATCTCTCCATTTATTTTTTTTCCCACAGAAAAAGGATTTACAGGAATAACTTTATAACCAAATTCTTGTAAATAGCTCATCACAATAGTTGATGGTCTTCTTACTAAATTATTTGCGTTTTCTTTTTTGTGCGAACTAACTCCAATCATTGCTATAACTTTTGCTGAACTTAATGATTCTTGAATTAATCGCTCATTTATTGGTGACAATTGCATTATTTATTTTTCCATTTAGGGGTTCTTTTTTCTATAAAAGCAGATATTCCTTCTTTGGCATCTAAAGTCATCATATTTTCTGTCATTACTTTACTTGTATATTTATAAGCTTCGTCTAACGGCATTTCTAGTTGTTTATAAAAAGCTTTTTTGCCAATCTTAATAACTTTATTTGATTTAGAAGCTATAGTTTCTGCTAAAGATAAAATCTTTTCTTCAAGTTTTGAATTATCAAAATAATCATTTATAAGTCCAATCTCTTTAGCATATTTTGCTGTTATAGGTTCTCCTGTTAGAATCATTTTCATTGTTTCTTTTTTGTTTACATTTCTGCTTACCGCAACCATTGGTGTGCTACAAAAAAGCCCTATATTTACTCCCGGTGTAGCAAAAATTGCATCATTAGCGCTTAGGGCTAAATCACAAGTAGCAACTAACTGGCATCCTGCTGCAAAAGCTGCTCCATGAACTTTCGCAATAACAGGTTTATTGTTGTTTGTAATATTAATCATTAACTCTGAACATAAATTAAATAATTTTTGATATTCTGGTTTACCTTTTAAAGAAATAATTTCTTTAAGATTATGGCCAGCACAAAAACCTTTTCCCAAACCCTCAATTACAATTACTTTTGTTTTTTCATCGTTATGCAAATTATTAAAACATTCGATTAAAGATTTAAGCATAACTAGAGATAAAGAATTATATGTACTTGGATCATTCAACTTAATGCGTGAAATTCCATTGCTTGTGAACTGATCAATAATATTAGATTGTTTATTCATTATTAAATTATATTACGCTACCTAAGTCTAAATTTTTTAATAGAAATTGCCCCCACAAAACAAAGGTTTCTTCATTATTTGCATCAAATTCGTTTGATATAATTTCAGGAGGAATTCCAGATGGTCCCTTGTTTTCTTCTATTATTTTATAATTCATTCTTAAAAAAAAATCTCTAAAATTATTATGTCTTAATCTATTTTGAAATAAATAAGGTGAATTATATTTTTTCCAACTCTTTTTATCATATTGCAAAAAATTTAAAGGGCCAATTTTTCCGTCTGTATGATTATAATGATCAGAGTAATCTATAGTTGCTGAAATTATACCATCTTTTTTTATAATTTTTTTCAGGTTTTTAAAAGCTTTATCTAAATCACTTATTGGAAAATGTTCTAACGTTGCTGTTGAAATGCAGGAGTCAAAAAGAATCTTATTTTCAGTAATTTTTTCAAAGGAATAGGGTGCGGTATAATTAATATTATAAAATTTCTTTATTTGATCAATAGATTTAATTAATGATTTTTTTTCAGTTTTTAAAATTTTAGATATTTGAGCGCTAGCTTCATTAAATAAACCTATATCTAACATCTTAGCTTCATCTATAACAGTTTGATTTAACTTGTTATTAAATTGATAACTCATAAAAATATTTTGATCTAGAGATTTTCCTCCCCCAAACTCCAAAACTTCACGTGAATTATAAGATTGCAAATTTTTTAAATGATATTTCCAACTATTATCAATCTCTAATATTTCAATAGAAGCTCTTTTAGTTATTTTTTTTTGAATAAAAAAAAGAAAATTTTGTGCCTTAAAAAAAAAGAGAAATTTATAAATAAAAGATTTAACTTTCCAATTAATAGAAAATTTATTCATTTGTTATTTTGCTTCCCACGCTGATTTTTCCATCATTTAATACTTCACATCTTATTCCACCTTTATATAAAAGTTCTTTAATAAAGTTTTTTTGTTCTAACCTTTCTTGCAGGTACTTGCATGGTCTACATAAATCGTGGGCTTTTAGTTTAACCTCACCAACCAAAAACTCTTTACCTAGTAATTGGTTAAGCTTAATACCTTCTGTAATAATATTTCTTCTAAAATCTATTGAAGGAATTAAGACTTTTTCTACTTGATTGTAGTGTTCGATATTTTCAATTTCTATTAAAGTAATTTGATTTCTTTTATCATTATTTTTTTTGATATGTCTGTCCTTAACTATACCCTCACCAGCAATAACCTCAATACTAGTAACACTCTCCATTTTACCTTTAAAGCTTTTCGAAATTGCAATTTCTACAACTTTACCCATATAAATTATTTCTAATTACGAAAATTTAATAAACTTTTTAAAATCCCACTTTTTTCCCAATTTTTTATTAATTTCGATACTTCCATCGTTGTCTGAGGCACAAATTCTTGAAAAACTTTTTTATACATTGTTCCTAAAAGAATTCCATCTTTTTGTGATATTTTTAATAGATTTTTTTTAATAAGTTCATTCACTTTTCGTCTGACAGTTTCTTTTGGTAACGAGGTAACTAGACAAATGCTAGAAACCGTCAATCTTAAATTATTTTTTGGACCAGAATAATTTTCAATTATTTTCGATATATCATTTTTATTTATTATTAATTTATCCCATTCCATTTCTAATTCTGAATAACTTTTAGCCCCAATTTTTTTTTTATTTAGCTGATATAAAGAGTGACTTACAACTGTTTGCACAATCATAAATGAATCATAATCAATTTTTAATTGTTCTCTAACTCTTGCATAGTAACTAATTACAAACATAGCAAAACGGTACATGCCTATAGCGAAAGGTTTATGCAATAGGAGTTGATCGGGTCCCTTTCTTATTTTTTGCCTTAAAGATTTAATATCATTTTCTTCCATAATTTTTGTGTCCCAATTTGGTTTTATTAAAATAACATATATTTTATTTGATTTTTTATCAACCCATTTTAGGTCAATGTTATTATGATTCAACATCAATTTATAATAAAGTTTAAATAATTAAAAATGAATATCTTTCCTAAAATAAAAAAATGCCCATGCTGTAATACTTTCAATCTTATACACGTGAATGGAGTAGTGTATAAAAATTTATTTATAAGCTTACCGAATTGGATTTTAAAAAAAACTTTTAATTGTAGAAAATGTTTCGTTGAATTGGGTTTATTTTATAACACTCAGCATGAAATAGAAAAATTAATTTGGCTAGATTTTCTTAGGTGTGAAGAGGTTTTTTACAAAAAATTAATTAAGCTGCACGAAACTAAAGAAAAAAAACAGGATAATGAAAAAAAATATTATAGAACTCTAGATGAAATAAGAAAAATTAATAATCAAATTCATTTGTCAAAAGTTAAGCTTGGAGTTAAATTTAGACTTGAACACAGAGGAATGTGGCTTAAACATAGTTTAAATTAGTCCTTTTCTGCTTTGAACTATGCTTTTAAGCCACTTATTGACTTGTCCTAAATAAAATTCTTTCTGACTATAAAAACAAAAATCAGAGAAGTAACGAACATTATTAAAGCATAAGCTGCTGTAGGAACCACATATACCATCTCATCAAAAAGATTTGTGGAAACAAATACGGCTAAAGTTCCATTTTGAAGTCCACATTCTAACGAAATACATCTTCTTTGAGCAATTCCAGTTGCAAAAAACTTAGCAACATAAAATCCAACTAACATCATCACAACATTAAGTGCTAGAGCAATTGAGCCTGCTCGCACTATAAAACTAACAATATTATTCCACTCTTCTATCCAAATTGCAGCAAATACCAAAACAAATAAAAAAATTGATGTACGTTGAATTATTAAAGTTTTAGAAGAAATAAAATTTGATGCAAACTTTTTAATTAACATGCCAATAAGTACAGGACACGCAACAACTAAAAACATTTTAGAAGAAATACCTAGCATAGAAATTTCTTTAGATAGATATGTAATTTGTAATATATCGGCAGACTTAAAAACAATAAATGGAACAGATATAATTGAAATTAAACTTATAATTGCTGTAAGCGATACTGAAAGAGCAACATCGCCATTTGCAAATTTAGTAAGTATGTTTGACGTAACCCCGCCAGGTGCCGCCGCAATAATCATAACTCCAAGTGCTAATTCTAATGGTGTATTAAATATTTTTATAAGAATAAAAGCTATAATTGGAAGCAAAATCATTTGACAAAATAAACCAATGATAAAATCTTTAGGGTATTTAGCTACTCTAGTAAAATCTCGTATTGTTAAGCCCAGTCCAAGACCAAACATTATTAACGCTAAGCAAATTGGAGCAATTTTTGTAACTATTTCCATATCTAGATATTAGTATATAAGATGTAAACAAAAATATATGCTAAAAAAAATGTATGATAAATGCGTAGAATGGGCAGGACATAAATCTGCAAACCCCATTTTAGCGCTAGTATCCTTTTTAGAAAGCTTTATTTTCCCAATCCCCACTGACGCAATGCTTATTCCAATGGTAATTGCAAAAAGAAATAAATTTTTAAAAATTTCATTAATCGCAATAATATTTTCAGTTTTGGGAGCTATTATTGGCTACTTAATTGGGTACATTTTTTTTAATGAAGTTGGAATTAGAATTTTTGAGATTTTTGGTTTTGAAAATGCAAATATATTTAAAGAAAAATTAGCATCTGAAACAGGTCTTTTTTCTGGAATAATAATATTATTTATTGCTGGCTTTACTCCTTTGCCATTTAAAATAATTACAATATCTAGTGGATTCGTTCACTTTAATATTTTGCTATTTATAATCACATGTTTTGTAGCAAGAGGTTTAAGATTTTTTTTAGTTGCTTATCTAACTTATAAGTTTGGTGCATCAATAGGACCTTTTTTAGAAAAAAAGGGTGGACAATGGACTATAATTATAACTGTAGCGCTTGTTATAATAGCCGCAGTAATTTACTTAATACCTAAATAAATAATGATAAAAATAAAAAACAATATTTTTTTAGTTTTTATACTTTTTTTTATTTTAGCAGCTTTAATTTCTGCTTTTATAATTGAGTATGAGTTAGGACATAAACCTTGTAAATTATGTATTTACGAAAGAATCCCATATGTTCTTTCTGTATTTCTAATAAGTGAAATAATCTTTTATGAAAAATATGAAAAAATTACTTTATTATTATTAGCCTTAATATTTTTTATTAGTGCTGGTTTAGCTTTTTATCATTTTGGAATAGAGCAAGGATTTTTTAAAGAATCACTGATATGTCAAAATCAAGATATTACTGACACCCTTACAAAAGAACAGATTTTAGAAGAACTAAAAAATAGCAATGTAAGCTGTAAAGAAGTAAATTTTAGAATTTTTGGTATTTCACTTGCTACAATAAATACAATTTTTTCTCTTATATTAAGTGTTATATTTTTAAAATTATTTTTAAAATATGAAAAAAACTAATAAAAAAACTTTAGAAGAAATTATAAGAGTCGATCATGCTGGCGAGCGTGGTGCTATTAAAATATATGAAGGACAGTTGTTAGCTCTTAATACTATTAAGCAAGATAAAAATTTAAAAAAAACAATTGAAGATATGCGAGAACACGAGAAAGAGCACTTGCAGTTTTTTGAGAGCGAGATTCAAAAAAGAAATATAAAACCTACGTATTTACTTCCTTTGTGGGATTTAATGGGTGTGGCCTTGGGTTTTGGAACAGCTATGCTTGGAAAAAAAGCAACAATGTTATGTACGGCATCTGTCGAAGAAGTAATTGAAGAACATTACAAAAATCAAATTGAAAAAATAGGGAATGATGAAGAAAATCTTAGAAAAAAAATTGAAAAATTTAGAAATGATGAAAGTAATCATAAAAATATAGCTTATGAAGCTGGCGCCACAAATAAAGGATTTTATTCGATTATGGACAAAGTTATAAAAACAGGATCTAGAATAGCAATTTCAATTTCAGAAAAAATTTAATTAAGGTAATAATTCTACATCCCAATACAAATAATCCATCCAACTTTCATGTAAAAAATTAGGCGGAAAATTTTTTCCATTATGATGTAAATCATCAACTGTAGGCATAAAAGGTTTTTTGTTTAGTTGCATTCCTGAAGATTCATATAGCCTTCCACCCTTTCTAACATTACAATCTGAGCAGGCGGTAACAACATTTTCCCAATCAGTTAAGCCACCTTTTGACTTTGGTAGCAAATGATCAAAAGTTAAATCTTTTTTATCTCCACAATATTGACATGTAAATTTATCTCTTAAAAAAACGTTAAATCGAGTAAAATTAGGATTCTCTGAAGGCTTAATAAAACTTTTTAAAGCTATAACACTTGGTAAATTCATTTCAAAAGAGGGACTTCTTATTTTTCTTTTATAGTTTGAAACAATGCTAACTCTTTCAAGAAAAACAGATTTTACTGCATCTTGCCAACACCAAAGTGAAAGAGGATAATAGCTTAAAGGTCTAAAGTCAGCATTTAATACGAGAGCTGGACATTTCTCTAGAGGCACTTTTTCAAATACAGAAATAATCATGTTAATAAGTTAACGGATTAATATAAGTTTTTCAAGAAATAGTTTATTAAAAAGTTATTTTAATTATAAAAGATTTTTTATTAAAAAGGCTAAACCAAGACTAGCACCATCTACAGGAATTTTATGCTCACAATTTTTGAAAAGTTTAGTTTTAACTTTAATTTTTTTATCTATTAAATATTCCTTGGCTTCTAATAAATATACTGGAGAAACAATTGTATCATTCGCGCCATGCATTAAAAATATTTTGGGTTTAGATTTAATATTATCTGATAAGTGCTTTTGATTTATTAATTTGCCAGAATAACCAATTAAACAATTTATCTTTTTTATTTTTTTTAATGCTGTCTGAATGCTAATCATTGTGCCTTGACTAAAGCCTACTAGTGACAAACTATCTGAATCCAATTGTAAATTATCTAAAACCTGATCTATAAATAAACTCAATTTTTCTTCTGCTATCAATGATTTTTCAAGAATTATTTCTTCTTTTTCAACATTTAAATCAAACCATTGATAACCTTGGGGACTGATGGCGCATATTTCTGGTGCATCAGGACATAAGAAAATAGCCTCAGGTAAAAACCTTTGCCAATTAATTGCTAAACTGCTTATATCTTTTCCGTCACCTCCGTATCCATGACATAATATTATAACTTGCTTAGGTCTATTTTTTGATAAAGGAAGTATAGATGTGCAATTTAAATTATAACTAGTCATACTTTAGTAACCATTTTATGAATTTTTTGTCCACAAAATTGACTTCTCCAATAATTTTTGCAAATTCCTCACCTTTTTTATTAATTAATATTGTTGTAGGCATCCCTCTTAATTTAAATTCTTTCACAAAGTCAAAATCTTTATCAAAAAAAATTTCTAAATTATTTATATTTAAATTTGTGAAAAACTTTTTGGTTTTTGATTGATTTGGATTTTCCATATTTACTGCAAAAATTTTTAAATTTTTAAAACCACTTTTTTGATAAAGCAAATCTAAAGATGGCATTTCTTTCTTACAAGGAGCACACCAAGTTGCCCAAAAGTTGATTAATACAAGTTTTCCACGGTAATCATTAAGGCTAATTTCATTGCCTGAAAAATCTTCAAATATAACTGAAGAAACTGGCCTAACAGTTTCATTTATAGCTATATTATTCAGTGGAACACCTTCATTTGCTTGTGATATTGATGGAAAAATACTAAAAAAAAGTAAAAAAAAATAAAATTTTGTGATTTTTTGATTTATAAACATTAATAACAAGAACTTAACACATGCAAAAAAAAAATAAAGCTGTTTGGGGTACAAGATTTAAAAAACCAACTTCAAAAATTTTTGAACAGATTGGCTCATCTATTGATGTTGATAAAAGATTATTTGAAGAAGATATTCTTGCTTCGATCGTACATACGCAAATGTTAACCAAACAAAAAATTATTGATAAACAAAAGGGTAATAAAATTGTAGGTGGTCTCAAAAAAATCAGAAATGAAATTAGAAAAAATAAATTTATCTTTAGTAAAAAATATGAAGATATTCATATGAATATTGAAAATAGACTTTTTCAAATAATAGGTGAAAACGCAGGCTATCTGCATATAGCTAGATCTAGAAATGATCAAGTAACTACTGATTTTAAGTTATGGACAAAAAAAGCTTCTAAAGAAATAATTTACAATTTAAACAACTTGGCCAAAAATTTTTTGAAAAAATCTAAAAGTAACGTAAATACAATTATGCCTGGCTTTACTCATTTAAAGAACGCGCAACCAATTTCTTTTGCACATTATCTGTTAGCCTATGTAGAAATGTTTAAAAGAGATAAAAATAGATTTATAAGTAATATTAATTACGTTGATGAGTGCCCTCTTGGAGCTGGCGCATTAGCTGGAACTTCTTATAAAATTGATAGAAATTTTACATCTAAAAAATTAGGTTTTAAAAAACCAACAAATAATTCAATTGATTCTGTTTCTGATAGAGACTTTGCTTTAGATTTTTTATCTGCAGCTTCAATTTGTGCTATGCATATTTCAAGGTTTGCTGAAGAAATAATTATATGGAATTCTGATATATTTAAACTTATAAAAATTAATGATAAAATGTTAACAGGCTCATCTATTATGCCCCAAAAAAAAAATCCTGATCCTGCTGAGTTGATAAGAGGCAGAGCTGGAAAAAATTTTGGATACCTGCAAGCAATGTTAACTACTATGAAAGGTTTGCCATTATCATATTATAAAGATATGCAAGAAGATAAAGCTTTGGTATTTAATAGCTTTGATACACTTTTAGATTCAATAATTATAACTAATGAACTTATTAAAAACTTAAAACCAAATAAAGAAAGAATGTTTGCATTGTCTAATGAAGGCTACACAACTGCCACTGATTTTGCTGACTATCTAGTTCAAAATGATAATTTATCATTTAGAGAAGCTTATAAGCTCTCAGCTAAATTAGTAAATTATGCTGAAAAAAAAGGTAAAAAATTGGATGAATTAAGTTTTGTTGAAATAAAAAAAATTAAAAAAAATTTAAATAAAAAAATAATGCAAGTACTTCAGGTTACAAATTCTGTAAATATTAAGACTTCATATGGAGGAACTGCTACAAAAAATATAAAAAAAATGATATCTAAACTAAGTAGAGAATTAAAATAATGAACAAATTCTTAATAATTATAATTGCTAGTATACTTTGTTTTTCATGTGGAGTGAAAAAAAAACCTGAATATGAATCACAAACTCAAGATAATATAAATATTTATAAAATTTAAAAAAATGAATTATATCAGGCTTAGGAAAAATAACCTTTGTGTTGAAAATACGTCGGCACTTACACTTATAAAAAATTACAAAACTCCTTTTTACTGCTATTCACTTTCACAATTAAAAAGTAACTATAATAGTTTCAATAATGCATTTAAAAAAACTAAGCCTTTAATATGTTTTTCTGTTAAATCAAATTCAAATTTAGCTTTGCTTAAAGAATTAAAAAAAATTGGCTCTGGTGCGGACGTAGTATCAGCAGGTGAGTTGTTAAAAACTATAAAAGCTGGAATTAGTTCAAAAAAAATAGTTTTTTCTGGTGTTGGAAAAACTGATGAAGAAATTAAGTTGGCAATAAAAAAAAAGGTTTTGTTAATAAATATGGAATCAGAAAGTGAGGCAAATCTCATTAATAAGATTTCAAAAAAAATGTCTATAACTACGTCGGTTGGCTTAAGATTAAATCCTAACGTTACTGGCAAAACTAATAAAAAAATTTCTACAGGTGATAAAAATGATAAATTTGGTTTGGGCTACAATGACTTTATATCATTTTGTAAAAAAATTAATAATATGAAAAATTTAAAGTTAGAAGGGCTTAGTGTTCATATTGGAAGTCAAATAACAAGCATACAGCCATTTAAAAAAGTTTTAAGTATAATTAATAAAATAATCAACAAAACAAATATAAATTTTAAATTTATTGATTTGGGTGGTGGAATGGGAATTTCTTATTCGCAAAAAGAGAAAACGCTTGATCTTAATCAATACGCAAAGCTTGTAGAAAAATTTTTAAAGAATAAAAAAAGTAAAATCATTTTTGAGCCAGGAAGATTTATTGCTGGCAACACATCTATTTTAATTTCAAAAGTTATTTATATTAAAAAAAATAAAAATAAAACTTTTATTATTCTAGATGCTGGCATGAATGATTTAATGAGACCCGCTTTGTATGATGCCCAACATGAAATTATGCCTATAAGAAAAAGTAATAAGAAAATGATAGGAAAAATAGAATTTGTTGGACCAATTTGTGAAAGCACAGATAAATTTTTGACTCAAAAAAATTTTTCAAAACTTAACGAAGGGGATTACATAGCTATCACAAATGTAGGAGCTTACGGCATGTCTTTAGCTTCAAATTATAATGCTAGACCAATAATTGCAGAAATTTTGGTTAGTGGCTCAAAATATAAAATAATCAAAAAAAGACAAAGTTTAGAAAATTTAATTAATAATTAATTTAGAATTTAATTAATATGCTGCTTTTAAGATCTTTATTATTTAACCTTTTTTTATATATAGGAATAATTTTTGTATTTTTAATTGCAATACCAACTTTGTTTTTACCAGAAAAATTTACATTATTTTTTGGAAAACTTTTAGGTCATTATGTAATTTTGATAATCAAAATTATTTTAAACACAAAAGTAGAAATTAGGGGAAAAAATAATATTCCCAGCGACGGAAAATACTTTGTTGCTTCAGCGCATCAATCTATGTTTGAAACTTTCGCTCTTCAAGCTGTGCTTGATTATCCTGTTTTTATTTTAAAAAAAGAACTATTAAAAATACCACTTTTTGGACTTTATTTAAAAAAAATTAAATCAATAGAGATTGCAAGAGATACAACAACAAAAGACAACCTCAGCTTTTTTGATAAAATTGCTGCAATTGTTAAAAGAGAAAACAGACCTCTACTAATATTTCCTCAGGGAACAAGGATCAAAGTAGGTGAAAAAGTGGCTTTTAAAAAAGGAGTTGGAAGAATATACGAAACTTTAAATATTTCATGTGTTCCGATTGCGCTAAATTCTGGAAATGTATGGCCTAAAAAAGGAATAGTTAAATATCCAGGAAAAATAACGATATCTTTGTTAGAGCCAATAAAACCTGGTCTTGGTAGAGATGAATTTATTCGAAATTTAGAAAATAAGATTTATGAAGAAATAAAAAATATTTCTTAGTTATTATTTTCTTCCAAAGTCAGGTTTTTTTACATCTTGACCAGCTTCAATAATATCTTTTCTTATTTTTTTTGTTTTTATAAAAATTTCTTCTAATTTTTTTCCATCTTCGTTTTCAATAGCTTTTTTTAAATCTTCCAGATTTTCAATAAATTTATTAATAATTTTTGATGTATTCTTTTTATTTTGCATAAAAATATCCCTCCACATAATAGGATTGGATGCTGCTATTCTTGTAAAGTCTCTTAATCCACCAGCACTATATTTTATAATGTTAGATTTTTTTTCATCTTGCAAATTAAGTGAAGTATTAACAATATTATATGCAATTAAATGTGGTACATGACTGGTAATAGATAAAATATAATCATGTTGCTTTACTTCCATAACATCAACTTTGCTTCCAACTTTTTCCCAAAAAATTTTAAGCAAATTGATATCTTTATCTTTTGCTTTTTTGCTTGGTGTTATAATACACCACCTATTTTTAAACAATTCTGCAAATCCTGATTCTGGGCCACTTTCTTCCGTTCCTGCAATTGGATGTGAAGGTATCCAAGAAACATTATCTGTTAAATTTTTTTCAACTATATTTAATATATTTTCTTTAACTGATCCTACATCAGTAAGTATTGCTCCACTTTTTAATGAATCTTTAATTTTTAAAATTACTTCTTCGTAGCTACTTAAAGGGGTGGCAATTATAATTAAGTCAGAATTATTTACCATTTTTTTAGTATCTGTGCTTGATTCGCTAACTAAATTTAATTCAATTACTTTTTTATTCACAGCATCTGATCTATTGGAAGAGACCAACTTTTCTGCTAAATTATTTTTTTTTATCGCTCTCGCTAATGAAGATCCAATCAATCCACATCCAATGATACATACTTTTTTAAACATTATTTTAAAATACTCTCAATAGTTTTAATAAAATGTTCGTTAGCTTTTTTGTTTCCAATAGTTAATCTTAACGAATTAGGTATTTTATATTGGTCCATTTTTCGTAAAATCAAACTTTTGCCAGCTAATTTTTCAAATGCTTGTTCTGAATTAATTTTAGTTTTATCAAAATTCATCAAAAAAAAATTTGCTGTAGGTTTGTTTGTTATAATTTTATTTTCTTCTAAAATAGAAAATATTTTTTTTGCCCATAATGTATTATGTTCAATCGCTTTCATAACCCATGCATTATCTTCAACGGCTTTGATACCAGCAGCAAGTGCTGCTTTATTAACATTGAAAGGTGCTTTAATCTTATACATCGCAGTAATAATTTCTTTTGAGGCATAACCCCACCCTAATCTTAATCCAGCAAGCCCATAAATTTTAGAAAAAGTTCTCGTTATAAATACATTTGTTGAATCTTTAAAAAGGCTCAAGCCGGAATTAAAATCACTTTTATTCATAAATTCAAAATAAGCATCATCAATAACTAAAAGTATGTTGCTTCTAAGTTTTTGTCTTAAATTAAGCATTTCATCTTTTGATAGGTAAGTGCCTGTAGGATTATTAGGATTTGCAATGAATACAATTTTAGTTTTTTCAGTAACTTTTTTTAATATTTCACCCACGGACGCTTTGTAGTTTTTCTCTTTTGCGAATAACACTTTGGCTCCGTGAAGAGATGCATAAATCCTATGCATAATAAAACCAAACTCTGTGACAATTACTTCATCGCCAGCTTCTAAAAATAATTTACAAATAAAATCAAATATCTGATCCGATCCTGATCCACAAATAATCTTATCAGATTCTAAGTTAAATTTTTTAGATATCGCGCCTCTTAAAGTATCAGAGTCAGATTCTGGATAATTAAAAATTTTATTACTAACTCTTTCGAATGCTTGTATAGCTTTTGGGCTTGCTCCTAAAGCAGATTCGTTAGCAGACAGTTTTATTGGATTGTTAATTTTTTTATGCCTTGATAATCCTCCAATATAGCTTTCAACATTAAAATTTCTAGGTTTTGGCAGAATCATAATTTTATTTGTATATAAATTGTTCTTTTAAATACTATATACGAGTCTTTGTGGCAAAATAAATACAAGCTAAATTGACAAAAGATGTTCTTTTTAGTACAACAAAAAAGCGCTGATTTAACTGAATTGCGAGCGCTTAAATAAACAGCTAAAAAGGTTTTTGCCCAGCTTAGCTGGGTTTTTTTTTATCTGATATGAATAATGAAACTAAAAATTTAAAGAAATTAATTATTACTCAAGCTTTAGAGTTAGATTGCGGTAAGACAATTAAAGATTTTCCACTGGCCTACGAAACTTATGGAAATTTAAATAAAAACAAAAGTAATGCTGTTCTTGTATTTCATGCTTTGACTGGCGATCAATTTGCTTCAGGCATTAACCCAATTACTAAAAGAGAAGGATGGTGGTCATATGCAGTAGGCCCAGGAAAAGCGATTGACTCAAATAAATATTTTATAATCTGCGCTAATGTCTTAGGAGGATGCATGGGTAGCTTTGGACCAAAAGAAATTAACCCTGAAACAAATAAAATATTTAGTACTACTTTCCCTGTAATAACAATAAAAGATATTGTTAAGGCTCAAAAATTTTTAATAGATCATCTGGGTATTAAAAAATTGTTAGCAATAACTGGTGGATCGATGGGGGGAATGCAAGTTTTACAATTTGCCTCTTTGTATCCGAATATCGCACACTCAGCTATACCTATTGCTTGTAGTGCAAGCCACTCAGCGCAGAATATTGCTTTGAATGAATTGGGTCGTCAAGCAATAATGGCAGATCCAAATTGGAAAAAAGATAATGCAACACCAGATAAAGGTTTAGCAGTTGCAAGAATGGCGGCTCATATAACTTATCTTTCTAAAAAGGGTTTACAAGAAAAATTTGGAAGAAAATTGCAAGATAAGGGAAGTTTAAAATTTAGTTTTGACGCAGACTTTCAAATAGAAAGTTACCTGCGTTATCAGGGATCTACTTTTGTAGATAGATTTGACGCAAATAGCTATTTATATATTACTAGAGCAATGGATTATTTTGATTTAGAAAAGCAATTTAATGGTAATTTATCTTTAGCTTTTAAAAAAGTAAAATCTAAATTTTGTGTAATTTCCTTTTCGTCTGATTGGCTTTACCCAACAAGTGAAAACAAAGAAATAGTGATAGCTTTAAATGCTTGTGGAGCAAATGTTGGTTTTGTAGAAATTAATTCTGATAGAGGGCATGACTCTTTTTTATTAGATGTTCCAGAATTTTTAAAAACATTGAGTGAATTTCTTAACTCAACTTATAATGAAATAAATAATGAAAAAAGAATTTAAAGTTATATCGCAAATAATTCAAAACAATAAAAGGGTGTTAGACATTGGGTGTGGAGATGGGACTCTAATGGAATATTTAAAAATAAATCAACAAAATGACGTTAGAGGTTTAGAGCCAAAAAAAAAGCTTGTTCAAAAATGTATCGCTAAGGGCTTATCAGTTATTGAAGGCGACGCTGAAAAAGAATTAATTCAATTTCCAGAAAAATCATTTGACTATGTTGTCTTGAGTCAAACACTTCAAGCATTTCTTAATCCTGAAGAAGTATTAAATCAATTACTTCGAATTGGAAAACAAACGATTATTTCTATTCCTAATTTTGGATACTGGAAAATACGTTTACATTTATTGTTTAAAGGAACAATGCCTATTACTAAAAATATACCTTATGATTGGTATAACACTCCAAACTTACATATGTGCACAATCCAAGATTTTGTTAACTTTTGTAATAATAAAAATATTAAAATTGATAAATCTATGTGCTTAACAAATGAAAAAATTTCCGAAATTACAAAACAAAATATGAAATTTAAAAATATATTTTCACAACTTGGAATATTTCTTATACAATAAAAAAATGATAGAAACTATTCCTATACCGTGCTTAAATGATAATTATGCTTATATTATAAATGACACCAGTTCTAAAATAGTTGGTGTAGTTGATCCCTCTGAAGCACCACCGATTATTTCTTTTCTAAATAAAAATAAATTAAAATTGAATTATATTTTAAATACTCATCATCATTTTGATCACATAGGAGGTAATATTGAATTAAAAAAATTGTATAATGCGAAAGTAGTTGGTTTTATAGGCGATAAGCATAGAATTCCTGGCATTGATATTACTCTTGAGGATAATGAAACGTGGACCTTTGGCAACTTAACAGTAAAAATATTACATATACCCGGACATACGCTGGGACATATCTGTTTTTTTTTTGAAAAAGACAAATTAGCTTTTACTGGAGATACTTTATTTTCTCTTGGGTGCGGACGAATTTTTGAAGGTGATCACAAACAAATGTTAGTATCACTAAATAAAATAAAAAAACTTCCTAAAGATACTAAAATTTATTGCGGCCATGAATATACCTATAAAAATGCAGAGTTTTGTATAAAATATGATTCCAGTAATACTAATTTAAAAAAAAAAATTGAGATAGTAAAAAAGCTGAGATCGCAAAATTTACCCACCATACCTACTATCCTTGAAGACGAGATAAACTCTAACATTTTCCTAAGATGTGATCAAAATGAGCTAAAAGTTAAATTAAATATGGAAAACGATGAAGATTACAAAGTATTTAGAAAAGTAAGAGATTTAAAGGATAGTTTTTAACCACCATTGTTATAACTTGACATGAGAAGTTAGGTAGTTATATTGCCTCTGTTTCCAAATATGAGAATAAAACTATGTCTTTTGCAATTATACAAACAGGTGGCAAACAATATAAAGTGTCAGCAAGTGAAATCCTTAAAGTTGAAAGACTCGAAAATATAGAAGGAAAAACTGTAGAATTTAAAAACGTATTGTTTTTAAATGATGACAAATCAACAGAAATTGGAAGTCCAAATATTAAGGGTGCAAAGGTAGAAGCAACTATTTTAAAAAATACAAAAAATAAAACTGTTTTAGTTTTTAAAAAAAGAAGAAGAAAGAATTCAAGGAAAAAATATGGGCATAGACAACCTATCTCTTTAATCAGAATAACAAAAATTTTTTCTAAGGATGGAAAACTTATTGCAGAAGCTGGTCCACGAAAAGTAATAAGTAAAAAAATAAATAAAGCTGAAAAAGAAAGAAAAACACAAATAAATGAAGCTAAAAAATTGCAAAAAGAAAAAGAACAAGAAATTAAAAAATCTGTAAAAAAAGTTGAAGCAAAACTAGCGAAAGATGCAACAAATATTGAAAAAAAAGTTTCAAAAAAAAAACCTTTAAGAACAAAAAAAAAGTGATAGTATTTAGCTAGGATATTAAATTATGGCTACAAAAAAAGCGGGTGGATCATCCAGAAACGGACGAGATAGTGCTGGAAGACGACTTGGAGTAAAAAGGTATGGTGGTCAAATAGTAGTACCTGGAAATATTATAGTAAGACAAAGAGGCACTAAAATACACCCTGGCGACCATGTTGGCATGGGAAAAGATCACTCAATATTTTCTTTGATAAAGGGTAAGGTTTATTTTAAAAAATCAAAATTAAACAGAACATTTGTATCTGTTATCCCCAGCTAGTTCATTACAACTTAAAATTAATTTTATTGTTGTTCCGATATGAAATTTTTAGATCAAGCAAAAATATATGTAAAAGCAGGAGATGGAGGACCAGGGTCTGCCAGCTTCAGGAGAGAGAAATTTGTTGAATTTGGTGGGCCTGATGGTGGTGATGGTGGTGATGGTGGCTCAATAATTTTGTCAGCTCAGGAGAATTTAAATACACTAATTGACTTTAGGTTTAAACAACATTTCAAAGCAGAAAGAGGTCAAAATGGAATGGGTAAAAAAAAAACTGGAAAAAATGGGAAAGATTTAATTTTAAAAATTCCTATAGGAACGCAAATCTTTGAGGAAGATAATAATACTTTAATAGATGATTTAACAAAAATAGGACAAAAAATAGTTATAGCAAAAGGAGGAAAAAAAGGTTTAGGCAATGTCAGATTTAAAAGTTCTACAAATCGTGCTCCTAGAAAAAAAACAGATGGATCTGAGGGAGAAAGTTTTTGGATTTGCTTACAGCTTAAAGTTATAGCAGACATAGGTATTATTGGAATGCCAAATGCTGGCAAATCTAGTTTGTTATCTATGCTAACAAAAGCAAAACCAAAAATTGCGAATTATCCTTTCACTACCATCAATCCAAATCTTGGTGTAGCAAGCTATAATGATAAAGAAATAACGCTAGCAGACATTCCTGGACTTATTGAAGGAGCTCATGAAGGAATAGGATTAGGTGATAAATTTTTACGACATATAGAAAGATGCAAAAGTTTAATCCATTTAATCGATATTACAGATGAAAATGTGCTAGAGAATTACCAAAAAATTAGAAAAGAATTATCAAAGTACAGCACCTCCCTTTTAAAAAAGAAAGAAATTATTGTATTTAATAAAATTGATATAATAAGTGCTAATGAAAGTAATACAAAAATTAGCTCTTTTAAGAAAAAAATTAGAAAAAATATTTATAAAATATCAGTAATACAGAATAATGGTTTAACAAACTTAAAGAAAAATTTGATTAATAATGTACATAAATAAGTCTAAAAAAATTGTAATAAAAATAGGTTCCTCAATTTTAATTGATAAAAAAGGCAAACCTAAAAAAAAATGGTTAAAAGAGTTTGTTAAAGATATCCAGTATCTTATAAAACAAAAGAAAAAAGTTATACTTGTTTCCTCTGGTGCTATTGCTCTGGGTTGTGAATATCTTGGAATTAAAAAAAAGGGGTTGAAAGTTGATAAAAGCCAAGCAGTGGCGTCTATTGGACAGATAATGTTAATGGATTTTTATAAGAAAACTTTTGATAAAAATGATATAAAAATTTCTCAAATATTACTAACCTTAGATGACACAGAGCAAAGAAGAAGATCAATCAATGCAAAACGAACTATAGATAATTTATTATCCATGGGAATCATTCCAATAGTTAATGAGAATGACACTACGGCAACTACAGAAATTAAGTATGGAGATAATGATAGACTAGCGTCTAGAGTCGCACAAATAGCTAGCGCTGATTGTTTAATACTATTATCAGATGTGGATGGTCTTTTTACAGGCAACCCAAAAAAAAATAAAAAAACAAAATTAGTTAGAATTGTTAGTGAAATTGATGAAAATATAAAAAATTATGCCACTAAAACAGAAAATCTTTATGGGTCTGGAGGAATGAAAACAAAAATTGAAGCTGCAAAAATTTGTCAATTAGCTGGCTGTTATATGGTTATAGCAAATGGAAACTCTATGAACCCAATAAAAAAACTTATTAACAGTAAAAAGTGTACTTGGTTTCTACCCAAAATTTCAAAATTAGATGCAAGAAAACAGTGGATAATGGGTTCTGTTGCACCAAAAGGCGAGGTGATTATCGATCTTGGCGCAGCAAAAGCGATATTAAATGGAAATAGTTTATTGCCAGCTGGTGTTATAAAAATTAACGGAAATTTTGAAAAAGGAGATCATATTCTAGTAAAAAACCAAAATAATATTGAATGTGGAAGAGGTTTATCATCGTTTTCTTCCTTAGAAATTAATAAAATTAAAGGTTCACATAGCAGCAAAATAAAAAATATTTTAGGATATTCTAGTAGAGAAGAAATTATTCACAAAGATGATTTGGTAAAAATTTAAAATGTTGAAAAACACATATATGAAAAAAATAGGAATAAAGGCGAAAATAGCCTCTAATTATCTATCTAAATTAAATGAAAAAAAAGAAATGCTGTTTTAA
>Ga0209089_10001466_pt1 | contig 21572 bp, 19 predicted proteins | sample ArcticOcean_MG_C_FD_187431 | JGI IMG/M metagenome (GOLD analysis project Ga0209089, IMG submission 187431) | Marine microbial communities from western Arctic Ocean - ArcticOcean_MG_CB2_150 (SPAdes) (version 2) | ecosystem: Environmental > Aquatic > Marine > Oceanic | place: Arctic Ocean: Canada... | reverse complement strand
TTGGGAAACAGCCAGCGAGAGGCAAACCAGTGAAAAATAGGCGTTTCCAGGCTCATATTTGTTGAAATCCTGAAATGAATATAAAACAACACTATACCGTGTATTTATTACGTATTTCGTAACATTCGGCTGCTTGATCATTACGAATCCATCATATGCTGCTACTTGAGTGAACGGCGGTAACAGCCACCGACCTAAGACTTGCCCGTCTGAACTAGCGACAAGTTCAAAAAGTTGTAGTAGGGTCGAGCCGCGATCAACGATCAACCGCAGTGACGCCGATGCGCACAATTTCGCGGGATAACCATCATCCGAATTAACGGGGGGTCCAATATGGAAGCCTACTGCATGAAGTGCAAGACTAAACGTGAGATGCAGAACCCAGAGCAGATCACTATGAAAAATGGCCGACCTGCGACTCAGGGAACATGCCCGGTCTCAGGCACCAAGATGTTCAAGATTGGTAAAGCTACGTAAGCTAGCCGCTATTGAATTGATTAGACCCGTGCATTTATTTGCCCGGGTCTTTTTTTGCCTAAATTTCAGCCTCATAAATTCTCAGAATCGCCCTCTAAGGAGTAAGATTCTGGCGCAATTAATTCCCGCACATGATTCCCACCCGGAGAACCCAACCATATGCAGACAGTTCCATTCGGCAAAACAGGCTTCAATGCAAGCCGGCTCGGTATTGGACTTTCAGAGATAGGCTCTCAGCTATCAGTCTCCGATCAAGATCAAGCGACCTCGATGATCAACACCGCTCTCGATGGCGGGATCAACTTCCTCGATACATCTGCCTGCTACGGAATTTCCGAACTGATGGTCGGTAAAGGTGTCGCAAACCGACGCGACGATTACTTCCTTGCCACCAAAGCAGGACACATCGCTCTCGGTGCACCGGGTGAAGAATGGACCTACCAGACGGTTACCGATTCGATCGAGCGCTCCCTTCGCCTCCTACAGACCGATCACGTTGATCTCGTCCAACTCCACTCGTGCGGCGTCGATGTTCTCGAAAAAGGCGATGTAATCCGGGCGCTTCAAGAAGCTGAACAGGCTGGTAAGACGCGATTCATCGGCTATTCGGGCGATAACGAAGCTGCACATTGGGCGGTCGATTCAGGGCTGTTTGCCACTCTGCAAACCAGCTACAACCTCGTCGAGCAGCGGGCACGAACAAGCCACCTACTCGAAAAAGCAACGGCTCAGGGCATGGGCACGATCATCAAACGACCTATCGCTGGTGGCGTATGGGGCAAGTCTCGGCCGGAAGCTGGTATCGACGATGCGGGACGCTACAACACGCCGTATCTCATTCGAGCAAAAGCCATTCGGGCGCTTGGTCCGATCGACAATGAGCCAGACAATGGAATCCTGACTGCTCTCGGCTACACACTCGGCGATTCCAACGCCAACGTAGCGATTGTCGGCACTACGAACCCGGCTCACATGGCTACTAACATCAAACAGATCGACAACGATCTACCAATCCCCGATTCAGTAATCGCCGAACTAAATCAACGCTTCGAGCAGCTAGACAAAGACTGGTCTCAACGAACCTAAAGCCACAGCCAGTGGCTGGTTTTGTTTTGGGTCTTGCCAACAGTGAACGTAAGTTCTTTTAGAAAGAAAGATTCTTTCAACAGATGAAAATTGATCGCATCGAAGTCCGATTCGTCGAAGCCAAACTCGACGAGCCGTTCGGATGGTCGCAACGTTGGACCGACACACGCAGCGTGGTCGTCTTGAAAGTGTTCACCGACGACGGCGTAGTCGGTTGGGGTGAAACCTACGGATCGCAGGACACAGTTGCGGGCATCGCTTCGATTGCGCGAACGGTTATTGGCGAAGACCCTGCCAACATTTCGCAAATTTGGCACAAGATTCACCGCGCCACGTACCAGAGCCACGGGTACGCAGGCGTTGCCGTGATGGCAGCCAGCGCAATCGACACTGCGCTCCACGACATCGTCGGCAAAACAACCGGTAAGCCTGTTGCGGAAGTGATGGGCGGTCGCCTTCACGACTCGATCGCCGTATATGCCACCGGCCTCTACTACATCGACAACTACGCCCTGAAACCGCATCTCGAAGAAGCAGTTGGGTACGTCGAGCAGGGCTTCACGGGGATGAAGATGAAGGTCGGTGCGCTGTCACTGAAAGAGGATGCAGACCGAATAAAAGCGACAAGAGAAGCCATCGGTTCAGACGTGCGGCTAATGTTCGACGCCAACGAATCGTACGACCCATCGACCGCGCTCACTTTCGCAAACATGGTCGTCGATCAAGACATCACCTGGTTCGAAGAGCCATGCGCATCACGAGATTTCGTAGGTAACAAGCTGGTTCAGGAAAAGTCTCCGATTCCGATTTCGGGAGGTGAAAGCCTTTCGACACGATGGGAGTTCGCTCCTCGGCTCGCCGAAAGAACATTCGACATCATCCAGCCCGACACCTGCGGTGTTGGTGGGCCATCGGAATTGCACCGTGTTGGGCTCATGGCACAGGCATTCGGCATCAAGTTTAATCCGCACTTCTGGGGCACTGGAATTAGCTTCGCAGCTGCGGTACATACGTTGGCTGTTCAACCAATCGGCCAGATCGGCCAAACGAACATCCCCTATCAGAACGAATCTGTACTCGAGTTCGATCAAACACCTCACCCAATCAGAGAAAACCTCACCGAGTCGTTCTTCACCCAGAAAAACAGCAGAGTGGAAGTGCCAATAGCACCCGGACTCGGCATCGAAATCGATGAATCAGTTCTCGAACGGTTCACCGTAGGCGAGGTAGCTGTAGTCGACACGCTAGTACCGAGCCAGCCGTTTTATTAATCACCAATGAGATTGCAACAATAGTCCCCTGTCCTTCGGGAAGAGGTTCAACGAAAGAAAGGTACTCTGGGCAACCAGTCCGTCCAACAGTGCTCGTACCGGTCATCCGATGACGCCCGGAGCTAACGCACTGCGACGCGCGACCAAGTCGTCCGACGACGCCCGGAGCTAACGAAACACTATGAAGATCACCGATGTAACTGTCACGTTGTTCAAATGGGAGAACATTCCCACCACGCACTACAGCGCTCTCTCGGGCAAGATCGGCGGCGAGTCTGATCTCGGGCTGGTCACGATTTCAACCGACGAGGGCATCGATGGGCACGCGTTTCTTGGAAGCTCAAGTCAGCCGGCAAGTCTCGACACGAACTCGCTGATCAAATATCTAAAACCAGTTCTCGTCGGTCAGAACCCACTTGACCGAGAACGCCTGTGGCAAACGCTAAGCCAACTCACTCGCAAGTCGGGCATCAGGGTAGTCGGTGCCTGTGACATCGCTCTGTGGGACATCTGCGGCAAGGCAGCCAACATGCCAATCCACCAGCTTCTCGGCACCTACCGAACCACAGTTAGCGCCTACGCATCGTCAACGGTCTACCAGCAGCCCGAGATCTACGCCGAAGAAGCAGCCCAGATGAAAAGCGACGGCTGGACGGCGTACAAGATCCACCCGCCAACGAACCCAGAACTCGACATTGAATGCTGCCGACAAATCCGCGAAGCAGTTGGCGACAAGCACACGCTGATGCTCGACTCGACATGGTCGTACGACTACCCACAGGCGATTCGTGTTGGCCGTGCAATTCAGGATCTCGACTACTACTGGTACGAAGACCCGCTCGCCGACGACGATCTCTACAACTACACCAAGCTCAAGCAGCAGCTTCACATTCCGATCATGGCGACCGAATATTCTCCCGGCGGATTCACAGCATACGCCCCATGGCTAACCGCTCAGGCAACCGACTACCTTCGTGGCGATGTTGCGATTAAAGGCGGCATCACGGCCATCATGAAAACCGCACATCTCGCCGAAGGTTTTCACATGAACTACGAAGTGCATCACGGCGGAAACTCGCTGAACAACGTTGCAAACCTCCACGCCATCATGGCGATGAAGAACTGCGAGTTCTTCGAGGTGCTACTCCCTGACGGCGCACAAAAATACGGTCTTGAGACCGAAATAAACATCGACTCCGACGGCAACGTCCATGCGTTCAACGATCCCGGACTTGGCGCAAAAATCGACTTCGATCTGATCGAACGAAACAAGATCGCCGTGGTCTCTTAGACACGCCTAAAAGCATGACCACTCCAGAAGCCGCCCAGCCCGAACCAAACACACCCGATCCGCCAAAACCCGTAACGCCAGTCGACCCGGAACAGGCACGTCAGTATCAACGCGTAAAGCTAACGATGTCGGTTGTCTCGATGGCCATCAACGTCATCGTGCCACTCGTGTTCCTACTCGCAGGTGGATCAGAAGCGATCAGAAATCTCGTTGAAGGTTGGACTGGCGCAGCGGCAATCATCGTCGTGCTCTACCTGCTCGTTATCGGAGTCGGATTCCAAGTCATCGAGTTTCCGTTCGAGGTCTACTCGGGTTTCATCATCGAAAAGAAATTCGATCTCAGCAAGGTTTCGTTCCGTAGCTGGATGATCGATTGGCTAAAAGGAACCCTTATCCAATCGGTGCTATTGGTTGTGTTGGTTTCAGGAATGTACTGGCTGCTGAGATCACAACCGGAACTCTGGTGGCTCTGGGCTGCGATCGGCGCAACGATACTCGTCATCATTCTCATGGCGTTGGTTCCTGTCTTACTCTTACCGCTGTTCTACAAGTTCGAGCCGATTCCAGATGGCGAACTAAAAGACCGATTATTCGCTCTCGCCGATCAGATCGGAACCCACGTCCAGGGCATCTACGTGTGGCATCTTGGCGACAAAACGTCCAAAGCTAACGCCGCCGTCACCGGATGGGGACGCACCCGCCGAATCATCATCTCCGACACCCTGATCGAATCGAACACAGCCGATGAGATCGAAGTAGTAATGGCCCACGAGCTCGGGCACCACGTTCGCTGGGATGTGTGGAAGATGCTGGCCGTATCGACCGGGCTCATTTTCATCAGCTTCTTCGTTATCGATCTGGCGCTTACCGCGTGGATCGACTCGCTCGGCCTGCGAGGAATCGACGATATCGCTGGTCTTCCACTAGTGCTAATCGTCGGTACGGGCGTGTCACTAATCGCACTTCCAATATCAAATTGGCTCTCGCGCAAAGCCGAAACCGCAGCCGATCTTTACGCTCTCAACCTCACCGGCATGCGCGACGAGTTCATATCCGCCATGGACAAACTCGGCGATCAGAACCTTGCCCAAAAGCAGCCAAACGCCTTCGTCGAATTCGTATTCCACTCCCACCCGTCTATCCAACGCCGAATCAACAACGCCAAATCCTGGACACCGCCCACGAAGTAAACATCGGTCCCACAACGCCCAATTATCGAACTGCTAACGGTACCAACTGTCGTGCTGAATTATTTCAGTACCTTTCTCCCCCCTTGCAGGTCTATCAACGTCCATAATCCCCACATCACTCCGCCCCACCACCAACAGGAACCCAACGCATGACCACAACATCTCAGGCCATCTCACTAAAAGGCAAAATCGCCTTCATAAGCGGAGCCTCCAAAGGAATTGGCGTTGAAATTGCCGCAGTACTCTCCGCCGCAGGAGCCGACCTCGCACTAACCGCTCGTAATGAACAAGAACTCGAACAAACCGCCGAAGCCGCCCGTAAAAACGGAGTAAAAGTCTGGACCAAAACAGCTGAAATGGGGGATGCCTACGATGTGAAGGCTCTCGCCCAAGCAGTCCTCGCTGAATTCGGTCGAGTCGACATTCTCGTAAACAACGCAGGGGTCGCCAAGCACGAACCGTTTTTGGATGTTGAAATCGAAACGTTCCACACGGTTATGAACGTTAACCTCCTCGCACCGTTTCTGCTCTCACAGGCGTTTATACCAGGAATGATCGAACGAAAAGGTGGCAAGATCGTAAACATCTCATCACGAGGTGCGATTCGTGCGATTCCGACCGGAGCTACTTACTGCGCCTCTAAAGGTGCCCTGCAGCTTTTGACCCAGACACTGGCAGTTGAATTTGGATCTCACAACATTCAGACCAACAGCATTGCACCGACCGTAACCATGACACCAATGGGCGAAAGCGCATGGCCAGCAAGCCCACGTCGAGATGCCAAGCTCGCCAAAATCCCAACAGGCCGCTTCGCCCAACCCGAAGAGGTAGCAAACGCAGTTCTCTTTCTAGCCTCATCCCAATCCGACTTCATCAGCGGAGTAGAACTACCAATCGACGGCGGCGAAGGCGCAGGATAAAACTTCCTTTCCTGAACCCCGATTGTCATCGGGATAAACTGCGTCATCAGAGCCGAGGGACCTGGGGTGGTGCCGCGAGGGACGGGTGGTAGGGACGCGCTGCCTGTCATTGCGAGGAGTCGGGCGACGTGGCAATCATGATCATTCGTAAACAACCGTTCGAATCAGCCAACCACATTTACAGAGCAAGTAATCGACACGCCCAAACCGAATCAAACGTCAGTTTCCATCAACCACCGATTGCCACGTCGTCGAACTCCTCGCAATGACAATCAGCCTCGCATCCCAAAACCTACCTGTTCATCTCAATCTTCATAAACTGCTCGGCCAACTCAACGTCGTACTTCTTACCCGTCTCAGCCAGTCGTTTGCGTGATCGCTCATCACGCTCGTCGCTCCGTTCACCAACCTGGCTCACATGCGAATGCAAAGCATTCTGTCGCGTCTCGAAGAATTCAGTCACATCAACGTGATGATTCGGCTGCTCAGGCCTGAACAACCATATTTCTTCAACCTTGTGCGGTTCGATTCCCTCTGCCAAATGCTCCGGATAAGCAACGTGATCCCTCGCATACGGAAACACAGCGTCCAACGCCACCCGACCTGTCATCGAGTGATCACGGTGTCGGATGTAAGGCCGATTCGGATCGATCGTCAGCAGCAACCGCGGTTTGTGAATACGAATCTGCTTGACGATCTTCTCTCGGAACTCGTCGTTGTCTTCAAGCCCCTGATCTTTCATCCGCAAAAAAACAACGTCGGCAAGACCATAAGCCTTCGCCGCGTTAAGCGTTTCGATCTCACGAGTAGCCGCCAGATCCTCAGGCTTCACCGAACGATCGCTGGTGCCCTTATCGCCGTTCGTACACACCACCAGAACGACCTTCTTGCCTTCTGCACACCATTTCGCAATCGTGCCTCCCGTAGCCGACTCCGAATCATCAGGATGAGGAGTCACAACAAGTATCGATTCAGGTTCGTTTTCGGTCATATTTATCCTTGAATTTACTTAGAGCACGTTTGACTTGAAATTTAAAAAGAGCCACTGGCTCCCATTGGCTCCTGTTAGAGGGCCGACTCGTTCTCGATCTCCACTTCAGGCAGATCGCCCGCCGGAGTGAATCCCATAACCCGACCGTAGAAATACAGCTCACCCTCAAGCGACGCCTTGATGTTCTTCGACTGCCGGAATCCGTGCTGCTCGCCCTCGAACATCATCAATGAAAACGGAATGCCCTTGTCACGAAGCGCACCCGCCATGATCTCGGCCTGAGAAGGCGGAACAATCTTATCTTCGAGCCCCTGCAAAATGATCATCGGACACGATAGCTGGTCGGTGAAATTAATCGCAGAACGATCGTGGTACAACTGCTTAGCCCCCGGATGGGGCCCAATCAAGCTGTCCAGATACCGTGATTCGTACTTGTGCGTATCGCCAATAAAAACGCTCAAATCAGCAATGCCGTAGTACGTAGCACCAACCGCAAATCGATCGTGAAAAGTCAATGCGTTTATCGTCGTGTAGCCGCCGGCCGATCCACCCTTAATCGCCAAACGATTCGTATCAGCCTGCCCCCTGTCAACAAGGTAATCCGCAGCAGCGATGCAATCATCAGTGTCGTACACACCCCACATCTTCTTCAATGCGTCCCTGAACGCCCTGCCATGACCCACCGACCCACGATAGTTCACATCAACAACCGCAAATCCCCGACTCGTCCAGAACTGCACAGGCAAGCTCAACGCCGAACTTGTAGCGCTTGTCGGACCGCCATGACTGATAACCAATAGTGGCGGAGTTTCCGTACCATCCGATTCGAAATCAGGATTCGTTGGCGCATAGTAAAACGCGTGCGCTTCGCCATCGTCGGTAGAAGGAAAAGTTATCGCTTCGGGAACAGAAAGATAAGCATCGTCAAGTTCGATATCACTCGACGATTTCAGCGTCACATAAGAACCATTCCCGAGCGACGCTCGGACAACCTCGGCAGCGGAAGTTGCTGAAGCCCCAATGTAAACAACATCGCTTCCAACCACGTTCACTTCAGCTATAGAACTGTGCTCGACGTTGGCATGAGCAACCTCACGGCCGTTCAGGACAACCATCCTTAACCGCCCCTTACCGGCCTGCGAATCCTTCAGCAGAACCGCTCCGTCCTCCAAGAACGAATACGTCCTGAACCCAAAAGCCCATGCTGGCCCGCCGTGATCCTTTTCTTCGGTCAAGACCGGCTTCACTTTGCCGTCCGACCACTTCGAAAGATTCCACCAACCCGATTCATCAGTAATAAATACCAGCGTTCCATCGGGCGCCCACTCTGGCTGCACAATGCTCACATCAGCCCCGCCAGTAACCAACTGTTCGTTACTTAAAGAACCACTAGCGGTATCGAAATCAGCTACCCACAACTCGCATCCGTCCCATGGCATGTTCGGGTGATCCCACGAAAGCCAACTAACCCTGTCACCGGCCGAATTTTGCCGAAGCGAAGAATAGAAATCGTGACCGCTTGCCAGAACACGAACATCACCTGAACCATCAGTTGGCACTAGAGCAAGCTCGTTATCAGCCTCACGATCCTCGTGATGACGCTCTCGAACACACAGTAACCAGTTCGAATCGTTGCTCACAACAAGGTCGGCGTAACGATCGCCACGCTCGATCGCTGGCTCACCAGTAATCGCAACGGCATCACCGCCATCGCTCGCAGCCTTGTACAACCGCTGGTCGTCCCAATTCGCAAAATACACATCGCCATTACGAACTGCATATGCAGCACCGCCGTACTCGTGAACGGCGTTTCTGGCGTTCAAAGGCGCAGCGTTCACATCGGCAGTAGAACCGTCAGTCGACCGCTTCACAATCACGTATCGACCCGACTCTTCCGGCCGACCCTCCAGCCAGTAAACATTCTGGCCATCAACCCGCACCTGCTCCAATCGAAGACCACCCTCGGTGATCAGATCGGCTGAAATAGGCGACTCCCACGAACCGTACGGCGAAATCTTCTTGGCAGGCATTTGGCACTCCGTTAGGAATTAGTAAATCCGAATGCGCAGAAGATTCGCAGAAGAACACCCCGAAGGCAACAGCGCTACATGCTCAATTTGACAAAGCACCAAACGCGAAGCACCCCACTTACCAGATCCGCCGGGCGCAGCAAATCGATAAGTGGGGTGCTAACGGCTCATGGCCTGCCGTGATATTTTTGCGGTTTTTGAAAACTAGGCCGGCCTGTTAACCGCCGAAGAACGTTCCCTGGCGTTCGCCGTTTACGATCACGTCGTACTCAACGCCAGCTTCGAACTCGGAGCCGATGTTGATCGACTGGTCTTCGTAGATGATCGCTAGAGTGCAGGGCACGGGAGCGGTTGGAACCTGGGTTAGCAACGAAACGTTTACTTCCCGGCCTTCAACAAACCAATCAATCGAGTTGAAAGTCTCGCAACTTCCGCCGAGAGCAATCGTTATCGCAATCGTGTGCTGCGCAGGGATCGATCGAGTCGAAGCGATCTGAACGCTTTCGATCGTTGCCAACTTCGTAGTAAATTCCCCTACTACGTCTTCATCAGCATCGTCAGTGCCGTCAACGCCGGGACCTGCAAACAGGCTTGCCGTGGAGTTGAGCAAATCAACGATATCGGCATCGTCACCTACGTAGAGAATGATGGCATTGCCGTACAGATAGAAGTGAGGGGTGGCGATCCAGTGGACCATCATCACGCCTTCCGCTGTCGTCAACTCAGAACCGTTACTATTCACAGTCTCTGAAGCTTCCTGAGCAGCTGAACCAGAGCCAAATTCGTAAATCAGAACCTGTTGGCCGTTCACCTTCAACTCAGTTGGAACAACACCGAACTGCTTCGCTCCATCGCCCTGTCCACCGTTCTCAACATCCGCACCCTTGCCCCGCAGCGAAAGCTCGAGAGCCAGGCTGTCGGAAATAAGGCTCGTGCCACCAGTTGGCGGCTGCGGAGTCGGCGTTGCCTGATCAGGGTCGACGCATCGAACGTTCGGAGCAATAGCCTGGAAAGTTGCCGTTTTGTCGCCTGCGTTCACTACGTAAACAGCGCAAGCAGCCAGATCCTCACCAACAGTTCCAAGAAGAACCCGTGCTGACTCGATTAGGTAAACGGCTATGCACATAACGTCGCCGGTCGGCACCTTGACCACCGGGTAGATCTCGAACGTTTCGCGATCAACGGTAACCACGTTCGGCTCGATGATCTCTTTGCAACCGTCCGAAAGTCCGATCGACACGCTTGCGTAGTAAGCAGTAGCTCCGTCAGCATCCTGATCGCTGATGATCTCCAGATCCTCGACCGGAGCTGGCTGAATTTCAAATCCGGGGTCGGAGTACGGAGGGTCGACCTGAATCGGTGAAGATCCAGTGGTGAACGATCCCTGTTCGGTGCCGTTCACAATCACTGTGAACTCGGTACCACGCTCGAAGTCGCTACCAAGGCCAACGTTCTCGTCGTGGATTCCGTACATCATCGTGCAAGCAATAAGCTCACCCGGTGCGGGAACCATGTTGTAAACGTCAATGTTGATGTCCGTACCGTCTTGGGTAACTTCAGCATGGCTGAATGTTGCACATCCGCTTGGGAGCCCCGAAATGACCTGAACAACAAACTGTTCTGGGTAGGATTCCAGAGTAATAATCTGAACGCTCTCAATAGGAGCAAACTCGTGTATCTGGTCATAGCCGGGATCTTCCGGCAATGTCGCAGGCGGGCTGTCGACAGGATCAGACGTGCTGGCAGTGTCGTCCGTCGGCTGTGAACCAACTCCGCCATTGCCGCTGTTGTCCGAAAGAAGCTTGGTCTCATCTGTGCCACACGCAAGCACGAACGCTGCGATGGCTGCGATAGCAACCAGTACGAGCCACTTATTTTTCGTTCCGCTAAACATTTTGAATATTTTCCGTTTGTTGGCCTGACTGATGTTAGTGAGCCATTGATTTCCCGTTGCTAAGACGCCTCGTTAGGTCGTCCGTCATAGCTAAGACGAAACCCCGCTCCGATTTGTTCCATCAATTCTCAATTATTTATATTTTCTACTTTCACGTGCGCAGGCACACGTTCATTCCAGTTCAATTCATCAGCCAAAATTGACTCATCCCATAGTTAGGGCTTAATCTTGTAGACAGTTCGAATCAAATATTTGCGTTGATCGGGACTAGTAAGTTTCGTTACGGATCAAAGAGAGTCGGGGCAAGGTGGAAGCCCGATATCACGACCGGAACCGAATGGACCCGAGAGCATCGAAGCCAAAGCGCCATAAAGGCAAGTGAGTAGCTTCCGACGGAGTGGGCACCGTTATCAGAGCCCAGGGCCTACGGTCTTTATTAGCCTTGACCGTGTGTCCGACAGAGATGCCGCAGTACGAAACGTACGACGGTAATAAGGGTGGCACCGCGGGATACATACCTCGCCCCTTGAAATTATTTCATTTGGGAGTGAGGTTTTTTTGTGCCCGTTTTTCAGGCGACGATTACCTCGACCCAGTACTAGCGAAGTACGTAGTAACTAAGCAAATCGAGAATCGACCGACATCATGGCTGCGCCGAACAAGAAAAAACGAATCCTCACTGGCATCCGACCCACCGGTGCACTGCATGTGGGCCACTACGTTGGCGCACTCCACAACTGGATCGACCTGCAAGACGAGTACGACTGCTACTTCCTGCTAGCCGACTACCAGGCACTGGGCGATCACTTCCACGAAATCGACCTGATTCGCGATTCCGTGCTTCAGGTGACTCTCGACTGGCTCTCGGTCGGGCTCGATCCCGAAAAGTCATCTTTCGTTGTACAGAGCTACGTCCCCGAATTCGCGGAACTCACGATGTTGCTCAGCTTCATCACGCCACTCGGCATGCTCGAACGAAACCCAACGCTTAAAGGCGAGCTAGACGATCTCGATGTCGAACGCCGCACCGTTGGTTTCTACAGCTACCCTATGAGCCAGGTGGCCGACATTCTGCTGCCCATGGCCGATCTCGTTCCGGTTGGCGACGACCAGCTTCCACACATCGAAATGACACGCGAAGTTGCTCGAAAATTCAACCGCATGTTCAAAGACATCTTCCCAGAACCCGATTCGCTGGTAGGCAGGGTTCCACGACTTTCGGGAACCGACGGCCAGGGCAAGATGAGCAAGTCGAAGGGCAACGTAATCATGCTGTCCGACGATGAAGCAACGGTCACAAAAAAGGTGCGCCGAATGTTCACCGATCCCAACCGACTTCGAGCCGATACTCCCGGAACGGTCGAAGGCAATCCGGTCTTCCAGTACCACGACGCCTTCAACCCGAACACTGAACAGATCGATGAGTTCAAAGCCCGCTACCGAAAAGGCACTATCGGCGATGTCGAGGTCAAACTTGCGCTCGCAGAAGCCCTCAACAACTTCCTAGAACCTATCCGCGAGAAGCGGGCCTACTACGAACAGCACATGGATCTGGTCGAAGACGCAATCATGAGCGGTGTGGCACGCATGCGAGTAATCGCCGCCGACACGATGGAGCGGGTACGAGACGCAATGAAAATTTCCAGCTACACAAAGAACTGGAAATAGGCGGCTAGCCGCTTTTTGAGGCGGGTAAAATCGTTCCGATATTTCACCTGATACATCAATCCAATGTCAATTCACATCAAAATAAACAAAGCCAACAATTCCTGGCGAAGTCGTAATTAACGCCTACTTATCGACTTCAATAACACCAGGAATCTTCCGACATGCCCGACTACACACCAGACCTCAATAAATTCAAAACCCTCGCCCAGACGCACAACCTGATCCCGGTCTATCGCGAAATCAGTGCCGACCTTGAGACACCCGTCTCGGCTTACTTAAAGACCGCAACCGGGTCACATTCGTTTCTCTTCGAATCTGTCGAAGGCGGCGAAAATGTAGCGCGCTACAGCATTCTGGGCACAGAGCCTTCAGAAGTGTTCACAACAGGCGCTGGAACTGAACTAGGCGAAATCGACCCGCTCGATCTGCTGCGAAATCGCATGGCTGAGGTGAAGTACGCCACTGTCGAAGGCCTGCCGAAATTCCATGGCGGCGCAGTCGGTTTTCTGTCGTACGACACAATCCGATACTTCGAACCTTCTGTTCCGCCAATCTCTGATGAAAAATCAGGGCTCGACGTTCCAGAGTCCGTGTTCATGCTCACCGACACGGTTCTCATTTTCGACCACGTCCGCCACACGATTTTCGTCGTATCTCACGCAGCGATCGAAAATGGCAACTCCGAAGCAGCCTACGAACGAGCAGCTGCAAAAATCGAAGAGGTCATCGCCCGACTCGACAAGCCAGTTCCTCCCGGAGGCGCTCGACGTAACTTCTTGCCAACTTCCGGCTTTACATCACGCGATCCAAATCTCGACTACAGCTCTGTCGGCAGCCCCGACCAGTCACCGCTCGATCACGGCGAAATCACCGGTCAGCCCTACATACCCAACATGACCCGTGAGTACTACGGCGAAGCGGTGGCAAAGTGCAAGCAGGCGATCCAAGATGGCGAAGTAATTCAGGTTGTCTTCTCGCAGCGACTTGCACGTAGAACACCTGTAAAACCGTTCGATCTATACCGCTCCCTCAGAGCTATTAACCCGTCGCCATACATGTTCTTTCTCGAACTCGACGGCTTCCAAATAGTTGGTGCTTCTCCGGAGCTTCTAACGCAGGTGATCGACGGCAGGATGGCGGTTCACCCGATCGCTGGAACCCGCCCTAGAGGCATAAACCCCGAACACGACGACGAACTTGAACGAGAACTCCTGAACGACGAAAAAGAGATCGCTGAACACGTAATGCTGCTCGATCTTGGACGTAACGACGTAGGCCGAGTTTCGAACCCGGGAAGCGTCGATGTTACCCAGAGTTTCGAGATCGAAAAGTACTCCCACGTAATGCACATCGTGTCGCACGTAACGGGTGATCTTTCGAAAAAATACGACATGTTTGACGCCATGAAAGCTGCGTTCCCAGCTGGAACCGTTTCGGGTGCCGCCAAAGTACGAGCGATGCAGCTGATCGCCGAACTCGAACCCGACAAGCGTGGACCCTACAGCGGCGCAGTTGGCTACTTCAGCTTCACCGGCAACATGGACACCGCAATTTCACTGCGAACTATGGTGATGAAAGACGGCGTTGCGTACCTGCAGGCCGGTGGTGGAATTGTTGCCGATAGCGATACACAAACCGAGTACGAAGAAACCCTCCACAAAATGGGGGCACTAATGCGAGCCATAGATCACGCGGAGGAATCAGCAGGTGTCTGACCTGATCTCAACGACCAGCCGTGAGGAATTCGAAAACGTATCGAAGCTATTCGATGTCGTACCGGTTCATGCCGTCATCGCCACGGACGAAAGCACAGTTCGACCGATCGATGCTCTAAGAAATCTGCAGCAAGCTAACGACCCCGCGTTCATCTTCGAATCGGAATCTCCAGAAGCCGGAGCGTCTCGATACGCCTACGTGTGCCCGAAAACTGAACACGTACTTCGCACCGGCAAGAACGAAACACTCGGTGATATCGATCCAATCGCCGCATTGCGGAATAAGCTCGAATCCCGAACCGTCGCCCCAATCGACGGTCTTCCAAGCTTGGTCACAGGTGCATTCGGCTACGTGGCATACGAAGCCGTCAAACACTTCGAACCGTCGGTTGGAGAACTACCTGCCGACCCAACAAATTCGCCAACATCAGCAATGATTTTGCCGCGGGAACTACTCGTATTCGACCGCGTACTCGACCAGCTGCACATCATCGTGTTCACCGGCAGTGCCGATCTATTTGAAGTCGCTACCGACCGAATCTCCGACATCCAGCAGTCGCTCGAAGTCGTGTCATCCAGCAACTCCCATTCAGCCGCCATAGAAAACCAGGCGAGCCTGCCTGCCGCCACGGAAAAACAGGCTAGCCTGTGCGAATACGCAGAGATGGTGAAAAAGGCTCGCGAAGCAATCATCGAAGGCGAACTAATCCAGGTTGTACTCGGCCAGCGAGTCGAAACCGCCACCAAAGCCGATCCGATCGACATCTACGAACAACTGTCGGCCATGAACCCGTCGCCATACATGTACATGCTCGATCTCGGCGACATGCAACTCATCGGGGCATCGCCGGAACTCATGTTGCGCACAACTGGCGACACCGCTGCGGTTCACCCAATCGCCGGCACTCGACCTCGGGGCGAAACCGCTGAAGAAGATCTACTAAACGAAGCCGAACTCCTATCAAACGAAAAGGAATCGGCTGAACACGTAATGCTCGTCGATCTCGCCCGAAACGATCTCGGACGCGTCTGCAAACCCGGTACCGTAGTCGTCAAATCGTTCAAGCAAGTCGAACGCTACTCGCACGTAATGCACCTCGTATCACGAGTCGAAGGGCGGCTAGTCGCGGATAACGACGACTTTGACGCCTTCAGGGCAGGATTCCCAATAGGAACGCTCTCGGGCGCACCAAAAATCCGGTCAATCCAGCTGATCGCCGAACTCGAACCCGAAGGACGCGGACCCTACTGCGGTGGCATTGGCTGGTTCGGTGCGAACGGCGATGTCGACACCGGAACTATCATCCGATCGATAGTGCTACGAAACGGCACAGCCCACGTTCAAGGTGGCGCCGGAATCGTGTACGACTCCAATCCTGAAGCCGAAAATCTCGAATCATTCCAGAAGGTAAAAGCCCCTCTACTGGCAATCGCACGCGCCGAAGCGATGTCCCGCAGAAACGAACAATCCTGGCGAAGCAGTCGAACAATTCCAACTCAATCCACGCACACTGCGACAATTCTCATCAACGGCGAATAAACATCATGCTTCTACTAATCGACAACTACGACAGCTTCACATACAACCTCTTCCAGTACCTATCCGAACTCGGAGCCGAGGTCGAGGTGATACGAAACGACAAAGCCACAATCGAGCAGCTTGCTGCAATGAACCCGGACCGTGTCGTCGTTTCACCCGGACCTTCAACACCCGACAACGCTGGCATTTCAGTCGACGTAATCAAACACTTCGCCGGAAAAGTTCCGGTACTCGGCGTTTGCCTCGGGCATCAATGCATCGCACAGGCCTTTGGGGGCGTAGTCAAGAACGCAGGCGAAATCCGACACGGCAAAACATCGCCAATTCAACATGAAGGCAGCGGCGTGTTCGCGGGACTCCCTCAACCGTTCGAAGCTGTGCGATATCACTCGCTCGCAGTTGAACAAGAAACCGTCCCCGACGTTTTCGAAATAACCGCAAAAACCGAAAATGGCATCATCATGGGAATAAAGCACAAAGATCTCGACGTTGAAGGCGTTCAGTTCCACCCCGAGTCGATCATGACCGAAGCAGGCAAAGACCTACTCCAAAACTTCTTGGACAAGCCATCACCAAGCCGCCGCTGAGAGCGGGTTTTCTTAAAGACACAATTCCTTTACGCCAATCCTCATCATCCCAGCCAACACCGAATCAAATCGAAGTAAAAAACAAACAATGAACATCCAGCAGGCAATACAAACCGCAGTCGAAGGCACTGATCTAGAGCAAGATCAGGCCGCCGACGCCATGCGCGAAATCATGACCGGCGAAGCAACGCCCGCCCAGTTCGGTGCGTTCCTAACCGCAATGCGAATGAAGGGCGAAACACCTTACGAAATCGCCGGCATGGCAGGCGTGATGCGAGAAGTTTCGCTACACGTCGAAACCGATCTAGAAATGATAGATACGTGCGGTACCGGCGGCAGCGGGCTCGACTGGTTCAACATTTCAACCGCCTCAGCATTCGTTGTAGCCGGAGCCGGCGTGCCAGTCGCCAAGCACGGAAACCGAGCCATGTCAGGCTCAACCGGCAGCGCCGACGTTCTCGAAACTCTGGGAGTGAACATCGCTCTTGGACCAGAAGACGTAAAAAACTGCTTCGTCGAATGCGGAGTTGGCTTCATGTTCGCCCAGGCGTTCCACCCTGCGATGAAGTTCGCAGGACCACTTCGCCCACAACTCGGGATACGCACAATATTCAACTTCCTTGGCCCACTAACCAACCCGGCCGGTGTAAAACGACAGGTGATCGGAGTTTCCGCTGCCGCGTTCGCTGAGAAAATAGCTAAGGCGCTAGAAATCCTCGGCACGCAATATGCGTTCGTAGTGAACGCAGAATCCGGTGCCGACGAAATCGATATCGAAGGCCACACGCTGCTCTACCAGGTCAACAAAGACGGCCTAAAACGCCGACGCACCCGGCCTGCCGATTTCGGCCTTCAAGAAGGCAAACGAGAACACTTGGTAGTCGAATCCACAGAAGAATCAGCTCAAATAATCAAAGATATATTTTCTGGCGCTGGCGCTGGTCACAACCCGCCCGTCGCACCCGAAACCTCACGACGAAACGTGGTCGTATTGAACTCAGCAGCCGCACTAATGGCAGCCGGAAAAGCGGTTGCCTTTCAAGAAGCCGCAGCAATGGCGCAAGACTCCATCGACTCCGGTGCAGCTCAGGCAAAACTCAACTCGTTGATCAAAGTAAGTCAGGAGCAGTCTTGATCGAAATACCAGGAATTCTTGGTGAAATCGTTGAAAAACGACTCATCACCATTGAACAGGCAAAGCAGAAACGCGACCTGCAGGAAATTCGCACGATCGCTGAAAATTCCAGCGTTCCACTCTCGCTTCAGCGCGCCATTGGTGCAACAAGCGGCATATCGCTGATCGCCGAGATGAAACGGTCCTCCCCATCGGCAGGATCGCTCGATCCTAATCTCGATCCAGCCAACCGTGCAGCTCTGTACTCCGACGCCGGAGCCGCGGCCATATCCGTACTCACAGAACCCGACTACTTCTCGGGCTCGATTGACGATCTGGCAGCAGTGTCGATCATTGCCCGCGCATCGCGAGTTCCCGTGCTGCGGAAAGATTTCATCGTCGACGAATATCAGGTGCACGAAGCCCGAGCCGCAGGAGCCGACTGCATCCTCCTCATCATCGCCTGCCTCGACCCGGAGCAATACAAAGACCTATTCACCGTTTCAACCTCGATGGGAATGGACGTTATTGTCGAGGTGTTCGATGAACCTGAACTCGACATCGCCCTAACGGTAGTCGAACCAAACATCATCGGCATCAACAACCGAAATCTGAAAACACTTGAGACCTCGCTTTCCGTATTCGAAACACTCGCCAGGAAAATTCCCGACGATCGAATTCGAGTCGCCGAAAGCGGCATGAAAAACTCTGCCGACGTTGAACGCATGGGCTACGCCGGTGCAAAAGCCGTACTCGTTGGCGAATCGCTCATGAAAGCCGGCACCGACGTTCGCGAGCTTGCCCAGGCGATGGCCGCTGTGGAAGTCGGATAACGAAATGCTGACCGAACCAATCCAAATAAAAATCTGCGGCCTTCGCAATGCCGAAGCCTCACTCGTCGCCGCAAACGCCGGAGCTAATTTTCTGGGCTTCAACTTCGTAGAAGGTGTACGCAGGCAACTTCAACCAGACGAAGGCACCCAGATAATTGCTGAATACCGCGCAGGCCTGCAAAAAAGCGGTAATGCTAATCCCCCAAGTCTGGTCGGACTATTCATGAATCAGGACCCCGATTTCGTCAACGAAATCGCCCGCAAAGCAGGGCTCGACTACCTGCAACTCTGTGGCGATGAAGATGCCGAATACATCTCAAAAGTAGAACTCCCTATCATCAAAATGGTTCGGGTAAAAGACGGCACAATACCCGCCGAACTCGACCAAATAGTTTCGCCAATTCTCAACGTAAATCACAGCATCATTCTCGATGTCTTCGATAAGAAAACGCCGGGAGGATCCGGTAAATCGTTCGACTGGTCGGCCGCTGAGGGTATCGCCAACCGCGAAAACGTCATGCTCGCTGGCGGACTAAATCCAGAAAACGTACAGAGCGCTATCGCCAAACTTTCACCATGGGGCGTTGATGTTGCCAGCGGTGTGGAAACTGACGGAATCAAAGACCCGGAACGAATAAAGGCGTTCATTCAAGCCGCACGTTCTGCCTAATAACAACGGCGTTGAGCACGCGCATGCGTTCACCGGAATCCACGGTAAACCATCGCAAAAAAAGCCAACCCAGCGGGCACTGAGCGCACCGGTAACCATTTCCACACCAACAAATTACTTACGCGCATTTGTTTAAACGCTTTTCTTCACCCCAGCACGCTATGGTGCCCCAGACAAACAATCCAGGGGGCAACTGAATGGCAAAGGCCAAAAGTTCTGGTTCAAATCAGGCAGAATCCGTAGCGCGCTTAGAAGCGATCATTTCGGCAACCGTTGATGCTGTAATAACCATCAGTGAAGTTCGTATTATCGAAGCATTTAATCCGGCCGCTGAAAAAATGTTCGGATATACCGCAGATGAGGCGATCGGGCAGAACGTCAAAATGATCATGCCCTAGCCGTACCACAGCGAGCATGACCAGTACGTCGAAAACTACAAATCAACCGGAATCAAAAAGATTATCGGTCAAGATCGAGAAGAACGTGGACGCAGAAAAGACGGCACTGAATTTCCAGTTCTCGTCAGTATCGGAGAAGCAAAAACATCTGGGCGGCGATTGTTCGTCGGTGTTCTCCGCTACCTCTCATTGCAAAAACAGGCCGAACGTGAAGTTGAACTGCAACAGAGGCGCCTGATTGACGAACTTTCGACCCCAGTGATCGAACTCTGGGATCACCTTCTAATGCTCCCAATAATCGGTTCAGTCGATTCCGAACGAGCAAACCAGATCACCGAATCGCTTCTGCAGGCGATACTCGATAAGCAGGCGACCGTCGCAGTGCTCGACATAACCGGTGTACCGATCATCGATACCGATGTTGCAACGCATCTTTTGAAAACAGTTCGAGCAGCCCAAATGATGGGCGCCCAAGTGATCATCACTGGGTTCAGTGCAGACGCAGCAAAAACCCTGACGCAGCTTGGAATCGACCTTTCGGGCGTGAAGACTAGCGGCGCTCTCAAGCAAGGTGTCGCAGAAGCCCTTGCCAGTATGGGATACAAAGTTTCAAGAATTTCACAGGAGTAGCAATTTGAATGTTCCCATCCTGCTGATTGGTGACGTCCTGCTAGTTTCGATACAGGAAGACCTGAGCGATGACGAAATAATTGATCTGCAAGACCAGATCATCAATCGTGTATCCGCTTCCCGCACAGCCGGGCTCGTTATAGAAATTTCAGCAATCGATATGGTCGACTCCTACATGGCCAGAGTGCTAAATGAAATATCGTCGATGGTCTCCGTATTAGGCAGCCAAACCGTTATCACCGGAATGCAGCCCGCCGTAGCGATCATTCTGGTTGATATGGGTAGCGAACTGATCGGTGTGAAAACAGCATTGAACCTTGAAAAAGGTCTCGATCTTATTCATGAACTCATTGAAGAACGAAGGAGTATTTCTGCTTACGTTCCTTCAAATGAAGGTGACGAAGAGTGACAACTCCCATCCCAGAATTGGTTCCCATTCAACGCGATTCAGATGTCGTCACGGCGCGTCGGATTGGTCGCGACATGGCGAAAACGATTGGCTTTGGAACCGCCGACCAAACACGCCTCGCCACGGCAATTTCCGAACTAACTCGCAACGTGATCAAATACGCAGGCGAGGGCGAGTGCACCATATTCAACGAATCAGATACCACCCATAATCGAATTAGAGTTGTCGTCGAAGATCACGGACCAGGGATCCCAGATATCGAAGAAGCCATGGAAGACGGTTACACAACCGGAGGCACCCTCGGAGCAGGATTACCTGGCACAAGACGATTAGTGAGCGAGTTCAATATCGAGTCAAAACCTGGACTCACTCGAGTAGAAATAGCCATGGAAAAGCAGGTCTGGTGAGTTTTATTACGTCGGCGCAAAACGTTCAGTTTGCCCGCACTCCTCATCCTAAAGAAACAATTTGCGGAGATGACGGCGCGCCCTGGGACGATGGACAGTACACCTGGCTGGTAGTTTCAGACGGGTTGGGACATGGTTCCGGCGCGGCAGAAGCGAGTGAAGCTGCCTTGAGTTGGATAACCAATAGCAACCCAACCGATATCGAGGCGACGGTTCGTGGATGTGACCGCGCAATTCGTCACACGCGTGGTGTATCTCTCAATTTAATGAAAATAGATCGTGAGCAAAGTACCGCAACCTATCTTTCGATAGGGGCAAACCTCGGTTGGAAGGTGCAGAGATCTGGCACCCGTCGACTTGCTAGCGGAACCGGAGTTGTTGGTGGCGGCGTATCAAAACTCCACTCAGTTGAGGTGGATTTGGAAGGCGTAGGCTTCCTGGTAATGGCCAG
>Ga0209089_10001461_pt1 | contig 21607 bp, 18 predicted proteins | sample ArcticOcean_MG_C_FD_187431 | JGI IMG/M metagenome (GOLD analysis project Ga0209089, IMG submission 187431) | Marine microbial communities from western Arctic Ocean - ArcticOcean_MG_CB2_150 (SPAdes) (version 2) | ecosystem: Environmental > Aquatic > Marine > Oceanic | place: Arctic Ocean: Canada... | reverse complement strand
AGTTTGTGTAGACCTAGATACTTTTGAATCAATATCAATTCCGAGCGAATTTGTAGATTCCTTGCGGGCTTGCGGCGAGGATTGAAGTTCACAAGCCCTACTCGGAGAACATGCAGAGTGGCCTACCTGACGATGTTCTGAGTGATGAGCCGGTAATGCCGGAGGTGCCAATCAAGGCTAACAAAGCGATTCCAATTACTATTGGAGTTTGTTTGATACTTGGATCCTTTTTAGTGGGTTTAATTGCTATTAGTAATTTAACTACAGGAACCCTATCTTCTGAAGAAGCTGATACATTAGCAGATAGTTTGAATATCCAAGGAGCCAATTTGACTGGTTCTGAGGTCACAGATTATTTTGCTAGTTTACAAAATGATGGATACTTTACAACCTTAGGAGTAATTGAATCATTGGCTGCTATTGTTTTACTTGCTGGTGGTGCATTGATGATAATGGGCAAGCGGCTTGGAGTTTGGGTTGGGGCTGGAGGTGCTGGGTTGATGTTAGTAGATGCAGTGGTAGGAATAACCATACTCGCTGGTGTCGAGCCTCCCGACCCATTATTGAGCCTCAGCATGAAATTTGTTTCAGCGTTTTTCGTGGGTTGCGGATTATTCTGTTTGGCCCTACCTTTCATTCCCTTGCTGCTTGCTTCTGGGCGGGCGGCACTGGATTGATGTGTAATCATCACCTGATTGCTTAGAATTACAGTTAAATTAAGTAAGTTTTTTCCTAACATCTGGATATTATCTTAATATTTAGAATAAAACACCAACATCAATCCAGCACCCTTATTTTATTTTTTAACAACTTTGGCAATAGATATAGACGGAACGATTAAAATAACCTCCCTGTTCGTTTAGCAAGCGGGTTCCCATGTCTGATGAAGAGGTAGCAGTTGAAGCACAGAATCGAATTATGATAAGAGTAGGCGATGTTGACATCGACCTGACAGGTAATGCAAAAGATATTGATTCACTAATGCAGAAAAGAATTCAGGAAGAAAGTTGGTCAACAGCGCTTGCCTCAATTCGGTCTGCTAGAGAGATTGCTATTGCGGCCGCTCGTAGAGCAGCCGAAGAATCAGGACTACCTGAACGCGGGGCAGCCTTTCAAACACTATGTGATAATAACAATCTTACACGCAAGCCTGACCAAGTATTGGCTGCAATTCAGTATTTACGCGAGGTAGAAGGAGTACATGATTCACCCCCTAGGGTTTTGGAGGATCTTTTCATTGACGCAGGTATGGAACCACCCGGAAACCTCAGTCTTTACCTAAACCGTCTCAGAGAACGTCATTTCATAGAATATCCTGGTAGTGATGCAAACCGCAAGAATCGTTATGCTGTGCTTACTACTGAAGGGCGCTCACATCTCGACAACCGTTCAAGGGAGTGACATTTTTGTCTGACGGAGTCCAGAAGGACTTCTCTTTCCAATCCTTCATTGGGGCGCAAATGGCTGACGCGGATTTTGAGGGCGCGAACTTGCGTCGTGCAATCTTTGATGGTGCTAATCTTGAAGGTGCAAATTTCTCAGGTGCGGATTTACGAAAAGCCTCCTTTGTTGGAGCCAATTTAATGAAAGCGGCGCTAGATGGTGCGGATTTACGAAGGGCAAAATTTGTCAAGGCAAAACTTTCACTTTCTAATATGCAAGATGCGAAATTAGAGGGTGCTGACATGCGTGGCATCCGCGGTCGATATGCGATTTGGAGGCGGGCAGATTGGTGGAATGCTCGTATGGATGATTCGTTGTCAAGAGCACTCAACAAGAAATGGCCAAGAACTCAAAACGAATGAATATTGAGATTTGATGATTAGATGGCGTGCATTTGCTGAATTAGTTCACCTTCCTCTATGAGGAAGGGGAAAATGACTTGATGGTGAAAGAAAGTCGGAAGTATGCTGGAGGGCGGCCTATGTCTATTGAGAGACCCGATATTTCCCCATTTTTCGTCATCTCTTTGATGTTTTTATCAGTATTATCGCCGATTGCAGGCTTGTCTGCTGCTGGCGCAGGCCAAGGTACCATCACTACCTTTGCTGATGGCAATTATTCAATGTCGTTAACTCTCAACGGTGGCTCAGCGAATAGCGATTCGATTTTGGCTTTGGAGCGAAACTCTACGGTGAATAATGCAGTTTTTGAAATTAGTTACAGCACAATGTCATCGACCCCCGGAGATGTCACTCTAGATATCGGCAATGATTCCCAATATGAGTGGGCGTGGAGCACACAAGGATATGGAAATCTTGGGGCTCAGACAGAATTTTCATCCGGACTAAGCACTAGCAGTGGAAGCGTTAATTCAACTGGAAATATTATCGGAGACATTCTCCTTCCTTCACAAGGACAGATACAATATGCAGAAATGTATGCAGAATTTTCACCCGATTACGGCGGTGGCTTCGCGGCAACTGGTGCGATAGATTCTCTTGCGGTTGGTGATACAGATGGTGATGGGCTTCCTGAACCAGTCTTCCTTCAGCGATCCCATTCCTGGGCAAATGGGACAGTAAGTCCAGCAGTCGGCACATTTGATTGGTCTTCGTCAAATAGTTTTTCAGCCATAACTTGGTTTTCAATTTGTGATGGTGCTGGCGAATTAGTAGTAGCAGATTTCAACGATGATGGTTTGGATGATGTCGCATCATTTGACAACACAAATTCTACAGCGTGCATGCTTTTTACCCAAGCAAATGGAAGTTGGGGAGCCAATAGCAATCAGTCACTAGGAACGGCTGCTAGTGGTATTGATAGTGGTGATATGGATGGTGATGGTGATTCAGAACTCATTTCAATTCATAGCGACGGGACGCTGAAGGAATTTGTTTTCAACACTCAAAACGGCTCATTTGGCTTGGGGGCAGAATCTACAGTTTCAGCAAATGGGTCGGCAATGCAGGCGACCCTAGGAACGTTGTCAGTTGGTAAATTCTGGGGTTCAGGAAATGACACCGTGGTAGTCGCAGATTCGATGGATGGGCACGTAACGATGTGGAATGTATCCCAAGGGAATTGGGTGGTTGGAATTCCTGGCTCATCCTTTGATTGTATCAAAAGTGGAATGACTACTCTTGATTGGAACGGTGATGGGCTCCTAGATGTGCTTGGGAATACTGACATGGGGGTTTGTACAGCGACTTTCAATGGTGTAGGTTGGTCAACTAATCTAACAAATGCAACCCAGTTGGATAACTATTCAATCGGCGATTGGAGTGGCAATGGAAGCATTGACATTCTTCTGCCATTGCAAGGAACTAGCGATGGAAATGATTCTACTCCCACGGGCTATTTGCAAGTCCTGCCATTTGGAGTGAACGGCACTATTGGTAGCACTTCACGAACTATTTTCCCTCATACTGCGCCTAAACATGTGTTACTTGCCGACATGGATGGAGATGGACTTTCAGAACATTTGGTTGCCGCTGGTGAGTCTTCCAAAGGGCTATTTATAGCAGGATGGCATACTGTTTCTCTAGACTTTGATATGGATAATAATGCTGAAGGGGACCTAATCGGTTATGCTGGTGATGGACAAAGTGGTGTTGACAAACTAAATTGGACAGACATGGGAAATATTACATCATCATTAACTCAAACATTTTCTCTAATGCAAAACCAAGTTGATTTCTATGGGACGCAAATAACGACCATCAGACCGATGGGTGTTTCAATTGGGGATGGGGTAGTTAGCCTCAGCCAAATGAACATCACTTACGATGCAACATTCACAGTTGATATCAATCCGAGTACTGGAAATCTCTCAAATCTGCTGAACTCAATGATGGTCCCAGGTAGTGGTACATTCAATGTCACATTGCCGATAAATTCAACATCTCCTGGTGCCCTTACTCTTGAGAGTGTAGTAATTGAATGGGTTGCCGGAATGACCAATCAGGTGTATCGTGATGCGCCGATTATTCATAGTCATTATGTGCACTGGGATAGCGCACAAAGTGAGCACATCGTGATGCTAAATTGGACCGGTTCCGCAATAAATGAGATGGATTTTCTCTCCTATCAATTATTTAGATGGGAGAGTGGTGCAACACCTAACCTGAATATCCCTCATGAAAGTGGCGTTCCTACAAACATGACATTCGATAATGCAAGCGTTTCAGGTAAATCTTGGGACTATGTTGTGAGGGCCGTGTATCATAATGGTGTATATTCTAATTATTCTAACATCGAGATTGTGGATGTACCGGTGGAACAATCTGCTGATTTGACGGCTCCCGAGTCAGTTGCTTTTGTCAATGCTACTGATCTTGGTGATGATGAGGGAGGCGCGATTAGTATTGAATGGCCAATTAGTAATTCAAGTGATATTGCTTGGTATGCATTGTACGAAGATACGTCGCCGTTTTCAACTATTAATGGGCAAAATGAAATTGCTAATTTCACAGTTTATGATAATATAACTTCACATATTTTTGGCACTTCTGCCGATGGTGTGAACCACTACTTTGGCGTGGTTGTGGGTGATTTAGCAGGTAATGTAAATTGGACGGTTACCGCGTCTGCACCGGCATTTTCTCAGAACAATTCAGTGCGAACTTCAACAGTTTCTCTACTAGTTGAGACCGATGGAATTGGTCCCACAGTTGAAGCGAGTGGAGGAACTCCTCTAACGATATCAGGACAAATTACCAGCATGGGTGAGGCTATTGCTACTGCTAACTACTCACTTTTACTAACACCAATTAGCCAATTTTCAACAATTTCAATTGAAGGTGTAACCGATTCAAACGGCAATTTTACCCATCAGTGGAATGATTGGCTTGACTTTGAATCACAATATACCCCTCTTCGAGGTGACATCATTGTTGATATCACATATAATGGCGGGATTTGGGGTGTTGATTCTCAGCAACTAAGCGGCTCAACTGCAAGCGATTCATTCGCCGCAACAACAGCTGCAACGCTTTCGTTGAATACCTCAACCTTGCAATTAGATAGTGAAGGACAGGGTGTTCTCAGTGTTAGCCTAATAGCAGATAATGCCATTGAACAATCCCTACTAACTGGAATTGCAATAGAATATCACATCGGTAATGAAAGCAATCAAGCAACTGGTAACTCAGGAACTGTTCCAATCAATAATAATGGTGAGGCTGAAGTTTTGGTCAGTTATCCAATTGGTGGCGAATTAGATGTAAACCTGCTAAGCCAACACACTTGGCTGGTGCTGGCAAATGGGGATGTTAGGGCAATACTATTGCCACCTCCAGAAGCCGAAATACCAGATGAGAATGAGACAGAGGAAGTCGTAGAGTTAATACCTCTAAATTTCTCTTGTGAAGATAGTGGATGGGAGATAACTGAGAACGCATCCAGCGTTACTAAAATCTGCACGATTGAAAATCCAAACCCAGTTTTAATTCATGTCGAAGTAATGATTTCAAGTATTACAGGGTTAGAAATTGACGTTATTCCGACTTCAGCGTCAATGTTTTCAAATTCAAGTAAAGACATTCAAATCAAATTAAGGGCTCCACTTGAAACTCCTGCAGATAATTATTTAATTGGTGTGGATATTACCATGAGTGCTGCTGGCTACAATGACAGCACAATCTCTGAATCACTTACTGTTGCTGTGATAGCAGAGCAAGTTGTGGTTGGCGGGTCCGGAAATAATACCTATGACAACAATCCATCTAGTTCGGGAATGTCATCTGTGGTGATTGCTGGAATAATCGCTGTAATCATGGCATTAGTAATTGGATTTGTCGTACTTCGAAAACTCACTGGCGATGAAGAAGAAGATATCGATTTGTTTGATGAATTTGATGAGCATGGTGGATACGCTGATTATGATGAAGATGAAGAACCCCAAACAAAGATGCGAGGTAAACCTAAGATATTACACACACCTGCAAAGATGAGAGAAAAGCCACAAGAGTGGGCAATGGATGAAAGTGGATTGCCTTATACTGGCAGTAAAGCAGGTTCCCGGCCCTCAGCCCGTAAGCGAAAACCAAAACCGGTTCAATTACCAGCCGATGAAAGTGATGAATCTGAAGAGTATTACGATGAGGAGCAGGAAGAGGATGACTACACTCAATCAGAAGACTACAAAGTTGACGAAGATGGCGTGGAATGGTGGAAAGATGAACTCAATGTTTGGTGGTATCGCTATCCCGATGAAGAGGAGTGGTCTGAGTTCATTGAGTGACCACTCAGGTTTTTGAGGGAGTGCAGAAGGGGGTTGGATAACATGAGTGACAAAAATGACAATCATGGATTCCCTCTAGTCTTGCATAAAGACGCTGACCCCGGTTCAACAGGTGGTGTGGCAATTTGCGGTTTCTCAAATGTGGGGATGGTAGGTAGCATCGCTACAAGTCATGTAGTCAAAGCATTGGGATTGCAACAATTAGGCACAGTTATTGACAGAGATTTCCCACCGGTTGCATTGATTCAAAATGAAGTTCCCCAGCATCCAGTCAGAGTTTACCAAGGTAATGGTGTGGGTGTTTTCACCTCGGATTTACAGTTCCCCGGTCATACTGATGTGAAGTTTGCTGAGACGGTTCTCGAGTGGTTCACCGCAGGTGGATTTGACCGCCTCTTTATTCTTGATGGAATAGTGACAGGAGAATTGGGCGACAAAGAAGAAGGCGAATTATTTGGCGTATCTTCAACAGAAGTAGGTCGAGCAAGATTGCGTAGTGCTGATGTTGAGCCCGTGAAGCAAGGAATCGTTGCAGGAATTTCTGGTTGGCTGCTTGCTGAAGGCGATAGGCGTGGTTTTGATGTTACAGCCTTGCTAGCTGAGTGTAATCCAATGTATCCTGATGCGCGTGCAGCAGCGATTGCTACAGAAGCGCTCAGTGATTTGATAGAACTTGAAATCCCGCTTGATGATTTGATGGCGGATGCTCGCAGAATTGAGGACAATGTACGCCAAATGTTTGAGATGTCAAAGAACTTGTTGCCTGCACCAGATGCGGAATTTGAAGTCAACGATGACGCAGATCCAATGATAAATTGAGATTAATGCTACCTTAGTAGAAAGGGTTCTCTCCGGCTGCATGGTCCGTCACATCACTGATAGAATTGATTTCAGGGACTGATTCACAAATCATCTTCTCCACCCCATGTTTGAGAGTAATGTCAACAGCAGAACATCCTTGACAACCTCCTCCGAATGAGACAATAACTACTCCATCAGCAACATCAACTAGAGATATTTTCCCGCCATGGGATGCAATTGCAGGATTTACCATTTCGTCAATAACTACCTGAACACGCTGGGCAATGTCGTCAGCCCAGAGAGGGTTTGGGTTTTCAAAATGGAATCCTCCTCCCATGAGTGTTTCTTTGAACTCAAGCGTTACACCTTCCATATATGGGACACTACTGTCTGCAATGATGACAGTCCACCCATCAACTTCGAAAACATGATCAGATTCTTCGTTTTCTTTTGGTGGGATTAATTGTAAGTCATACTGGAATCCAGTATCAGTTCTACCTGTAATGGCGATTTTAAGGGCTAGAGTTTCTTCTTCAGAGTTAGCTGCAAATTCAGCAAGTTTTTCTCTAGCCAGTTCAGAAAATGTGAGCAACGGGGGACCCTCCTGAGTATAGGGTCCCCCGCCGCATCGTTTTAATCTGCGCTTAGTGCAGATTGGCAATCATCCTACTCAAATTAGTAGGAATCGGCGGCGAAGTAGGCCAAGCCCAATCATTGGTAATGATGAGATTGCTCCTCCAACTGCAGCATCGCCGACATCAATGGTTAGTCCACCATCCAAGTCGACTAGTTCGGTCTCTAACAAGTCTTGAGCACCTTTCTTCACTGAGTCTACACCCGAGTCATCCTCTTTGACATCCGAAGGGTCAATCTGTAGAGGTTTCTTCATTGGCTTGACATCATCATCGATAGGCAATAGCTTAACTTTGCAGCGAGACATAACTACATCTGTAGATTCGTCAGCGCTTGCAGCATCTGTAGCCATTATCTTGCACCTGGTTGGTGTTGGGTCAACAGGTACTGGCTCGATGCCACCATCGTTACAGTTCTGCTTCCACTTACCCTTCATGATACCCTGTCCACCATCTGTTGCTACGTATTTTCCAGCAAGAACACCGCTGGCAGAGCCATCAGATAATTCCCATACACCGCGGTAGAGTCCGTTTCCGTATCCACCCTGTAGGGTTCCGATTACTTCGCCATCAAGGTTGGTAGCCATGCCACGGAACAAACCGTTAGCAAACTGTCCTGTGATGTTTCCACCCACAACACTTTCAGCATTCATCCAGACACCTTTGAACTTACCAATTTCTGTTGCGTCAGCATTCTGTTCAACAGACCATCGTGCAGCCAAGTAGCCGTGTGGGCAGATAGGATCTGCGCCTGAGTTACCAAAGTGACGGACAATGATTCGTCCATCAAAGTTCGCAAGTCTTTCTCTTGCGTCTTCAACACTCATTCGTGCTATGTGTACGACTTCGTAGCTACCATCATCTTGGAAGACGACTACCACTACAATTGCTGTTTCACTATTGGTCCAAACAAAGACCACGACAGTACCACCATCATCGATGTGGTCAAGGCCGGCAATAGAGATGTTATCGTAAACATCTCCATCCATTAATGATGGTTCACTTATTAGGTAGTCAGTCTCAATCTCTTGAGCAGCCTCCAAAGTCATCAACTCATTCTCCAGGGTTTGTGCATCATATGTTGATTCTGCAGTAGCTGCACCGGCGGTAGCAACCACCAGCATAGTCAATGCAATTAACAAAGCGCGCACGCCCTTTCTTCCATACTTTCCGTTTAAATTGGGTTTTTGTCCCATATCATATCTGTTTGCTTGCATCACATATATACAAATTAAGGGGGCCCCCTGAACTTATGCCGACGTTTACCTTTGTATACCAAACACACTAAACATTCGTGACAACCTTTTCAGTGGTTAACCCACAACAAAGATTCATGCTTAGGGACGCGCTTGCCCGCCCTTTACGCGACTTACGCATTTCGGTGACTGACCGATGTAATTTCCGTTGTCCTTATTGTATGCCACGCGAAGTGTTCGGTGAAGACTATCCATACCTTGCGCGCGAAGAGATACTATCGTTTGAGGAGATAGACCATCTCGTGGCTTCCCTCGTCCCATTAGGAATTGAGAAAGTACGTTTGACTGGCGGCGAGCCACTTCTTCGCCGCGATTTTGATAAATTGGTTGAGAAAATTTCTACACATGATGTTGAAGTGGCTGTTACAACTAACGGCGTGTTGTTAGAGAATCAGGCAGAAGCCTTGGCTGATGCTGGCTTAGACCGTGTTACCGTTAGTTTGGACGCGTTAGATAACGAAACATTCCAAAAAATGACTGATAGTGGTGTCGATGTAAGTGTTGTATTAGCAGGTATTGATGCTGCTATTGCTGCTGGGTTAACACCAGTCAAAGTGAACACCGTAGTACGACGCGGGGTCAACGAGCATGCAATTCAAGACTTAGTGGAATATTTTCGTGGTACCGGGGTGATAATTCGCTTTATCGAATTCATGGATGTAGGTTCGTCAAATTCATGGCGTATTGAGGAGGTTATCACAGCCCAAGAGATCCGGGATATACTTCTTGAAAAGGTAGATCTGAGTGAGATTCCACCCCAAGATGCAAGTCAGGTTGCAAAGTTATGGCAGACTAGTGAGGGTGATAAAATAGGCTTTATCACATCAATTTCAGAACCTTTTTGCGGCGATTGCAGTCGTGGTCGGATTTCGTCTGAAGGCAGATTTTACAATTGCCTATTTGCTGAAAACGGATTTGACCTCAAACCATATTTACGTTCAGGAGCCTCTACTAGGGAGATTCAAGACCTGGTGAGTTCAGTTTGGGTAAATCGTAGTGACAGGTATTCGGAATTACGTAGTGAGAAACAGACAAAGGGTCGAATTCTGTTACCTGTTGAGATGTCCCACATCGGTGGTTGATTAAACAGACTTTAGTGCACTGAGGATAGAATCCCATGGTGCGTCGGTACGAATAGCAGGTTTACCATAAGCCGCAACCGCTGCGCAATGACCCATCGCTACCAACGCTTGCGCCAACTTAGTTGGAGACGGAGGCGCAGGCAGTTGTAGTCGGCTTGCCAATGAATCAACGACCACAAGATTTCCTGAATGAATTGCTGAAGATTCATCAGCCAAATGACGTACAGAGCGAGCAATTGCCCGCCTACGGAGTCGTAACTCACTTTCATCATCACATATTTTTTCTGTAGGTCCACACAACTCAAGAGCCCTTTGCTCTGTCATCGAAGCCATCACTTCAGCATCCCCTATTTGCCCAGCCCAAAGCGGCCCCGAAATTCTCTTGTCAGTTTTATCTACGACGGTGTCAAGTGGCACTAATATGTGGCCATGTCCAGCGTTTTCCCCAGCCTCTTCATCACTTGGGTCCGCAATTCTCCAACCCAAATTTTGCTCAACTATACTTGCTGAATCTAGTGATTTTCTTACTCTAACACTTACCCTTAAGTGGTGACTATCCCAAGTTGAAATCAGCGGCTCAATGACTTTGTCATGACGGGCAGCGCACCTTGCAACAGAAGCGAGAAGAATTCTCAATCCTGTATCATGTGCGATTTCATCTAATCTCGCACGCGCACCATATCGTCGCATCAGTGGTGCTGGCGAAGATCCAGTTAATGCAGCAACATCTGTTGCTGTAACTTCCAAGACAGCCTTCCTTGCAAGTGATTGCATCACCGAATCAAGAAATGGAATTGGCGAGCCAAATGGGTCAATATCCACCCATTGCCAACCACGTGAAAGCGCCACCTGTCTTGCGTCACCGCAAACAGGCTTGAATTCACCAATGTTAGCAACAGGATTGTGCTTGTAGTTTGCCTGCAACCAAGAAATTGCATTCTCATCCATATCACACATCCAAAGTTGCAGTCTAGATACCATTTCGGCTGGCAGTTCGTGGCATATACGGTGACTGCGAATTCCACTTGCAGCCAATGAATCAAGCATCCGAACAGGTTTGTCTCCACTAAGAATACCATCACTCATCTCGTGAGCCATAACTAAAACAGTCCTTGTGCGGTTGGCTGCCATTGCGTGGTTATGGAATACCACTCGCTCCCCCTTTACACCTGGTCCAGCGCGATTTGCCTCACCCTCAGAATGGTTGGTTGGAAGATGAAAATTGGTACGCCCCTCCAACACCAATTCGCCAGGCCAGCCCTCAGGCCACTGTCCGTCCATCACCCAGCCCTGAGAGCCGTTATTCAAGTGCACTTCGGAGGGATTAACAATATTGAGAAGTTGAGATTTCATTGTTCAGGGAAACAAATCGCAATGTGGCGTAGCATCATATCCTCTTGCATTCACAAGTTTGTATTGGTGCACTGCATACTTAATTTGGTCAAATTGATGGATTATTTTGTCGTCATTTAGTAGTCCAAGGACAACTGAACATAAACGGTCTCCTAATGGGACTTCAGCATCGTCAAACATGCAGATTGGCTGACCTAACCCGACTTTGTTTGGGGCCATCGTTTGGATAAGATAAGGGGCGTTGTGAGCTCCTCTCCCAGGAGTGATTCTCCACAGTATATTCAAGCCACCTTTAACCACCAATCCATTGTCTATTACCTCAACATTAGGGTTGCCGTCAATTACTGAGCGGTACAGCGAAAATGACCTCTCTAGGGGTGTGATTCTGGCATCTTCTGAATGGAGGCCAACAATCTTCGTGAGGTGTCTTGTAGCGGCCCGTAATCGGTCTGAAACGAGGGTTGAAGGCCGTCCTCCCCAGATAGTTAGAAAGCGCTCTAAAAGTGACGGCTGTGTTGGAAGTGGTATGACGTGTCTCCCGCTAATTCCCAATTCAATTCCAAGTAGGTATGTTTCATGATTCCAATCACAAAGTGGTGGTGGTGCATTCTTCTTTTTTCTTGATTTGGTTTGTGGTGAGTCAGCCGCCCCATAAGGATTGAATCGACCATCTCTGAGAACATCTCGGCTAAGTTGTTCATGGCTGTTGGCATAGTTTTGGCCTGTGCCTTCAATTTGGTGGAAAAGATTGAGGAATCTAAGTGCTACAGATTCTGCTCTATTCTCTATCATCATCATGAATAACAAGGTTCCAGGACCGCGTTCAATTTTGGCCCCATCAACAATTATTGCTTGTCCTAAAGTCCTAATTTCATGTCCATTGAATCTAACTAAAATTTCGTTATCATCAATTTCTCCGCCCGCTAGATTTGGGAAGAGGCGAGAACCGCGGGCGGCTAATTTCTCAAACACGGCCAAGTATGAATCATAATCACGATGATACTCAATCTGTATGTCAACAGATAAGATGTGGGTGTTACCGGTAAGTTTGCGCAATAGTTCAGCCCAACCACGATTGTAAGGCATGTAAGAGATGATTCGCCTGTCCTCACGCAACCAATTTATGGTTTGGTCAAGTAGTTCAGTTTGATGTTGTTGCATGTAATTCTGCCACGGGGGAGTGGAGAGAAGCAACAATTCCTTGGCATCATTCCAGGGTGAACAGACCTTACATAGCGGATTATTATCCTGCTCGTGTAGAGATCCGCGACAGCATCGACAAACATTGACATCCTCCTCCATAAAAACAGATTATTTCTGACTCTTTTTCAATGAGTCACTATTTTTGAACCAACGTAGCCTAGACTAAACCCCAAACTAAACCTCCATGGTATGCACTTAGAGAAGTCGTTTCTATATAAACCGACAGAAAGAGTTTAGATTAAAACAGAAAAGTGTGACATGGTTAGGTGGATTATTACACGCATGCACTTGAAGTTAGGGTTCTTTAAATATCAACAGAAAGAGGTATGATTGAGATAGCATCACCGAGTAAATTTACACTCGTGTATCCTTTTTATATCGTTGGATTCTTGTGGGTTTGCCAAGTAATAACAAGGTCGTTTCCATGAACGGTAAAGGTCTTCCCACCGTCCTCCTTGTTTTCCTACAATCTCTGAGATCATCAATCAATTTAATTCAGAAGAAAGGGTGAATATAATGAAAGATAAAAAGAATAAAAAAACTAGTGAATATGACTACGAAGCACTTGCAGATTGGGTGCGCGGGCGAGCGTGCGGGCCTTGCAGGTCTAAAGATGGCAGTTCCATTGTATATGACGCTGGATTACACAAATCATGCCAACGCTGTGAAAGACTCGCGGATTGGTTACAAGGAAATCCTATTGTTGAAAGTACGTTGCATGAAATAATGCTATGGGTGGAAAGCAAAAGACAACAGAAATCAGAGTGGGGAGATATTAGTATAATCCTCTTATTTGCATCAAGACACTTCCTCAGCAATCCAGAAGTATCTGAAACCACGTTACCAGAAATCGAATTTGATGAATCAATTTTACAGAATGATGCATGGTCTTCAGAAAATGAGTCAGATGTTGGATTTGACAATCACTTCAAAGAGAATTGGAAGTAATAAACATTAATTTCTTGAATTTGTGAACCACTTCGTTAATGCAATTTAATAGTGCTCAAACGAAATATTTGGATTGATATGAGTCACTTTGCGGCCATGATTAACAACTTTGCTTATATGGTATTTCTTTACCCAAAATACAGAAATTATCGTAATTGAAAAATCACCGCTATAGGGGGGCTCTCCCTCGCATTATATGCTCGGGAGAGGTTATTACATTATAAAACTTACATTGACTTGTAACAAGCTAAAAATAAAAGGTGAAAATATGAAAGAAAGGAAAAGAGATGAAATAAGCGAAGGGAACAAATCCCTGGGGAAAACGAATGGAAATGATGGGCTCAGCCCCTTCAAATTGCCAGAATTGAGCGAAAAACACCAAGAATTGACAGCAACTGAAGAGAGCATAGCTTGGGTGTGGGGATTACTTGGCAATTATAGGCCAGGAGATATTCATGATACGGGAGATGGTGTGATGTTACAGAAAGTAACGTTCGATACTGCCCGCTGTATCAGGGTGTTTGACCACCCAGGACCTATATATGAACTAAGCATGTTACAGAGCCTATTTGATAATGCCAAAGCAAATTTAGAGATAGGGTTGTGTACGGTTATAACACCTGTTCCTGAAGATGTAGGTGAAGAGATGGCGGCCAAAAGCCAAGCGACTACACCCAAAGAAAAGAGAGCGGCTGAAGCGCCATCTGCAAGCAAGGAGGCTACAAACAAGAGTGACTACAATTATGGCATGGAGGTGGCTTGAATGAAGAAAAATTCTTATCAAAGAAGGTGCAGATACTGTACTGATATGATGGATACTGGAGGGCTTTTGATTTCCCTAATAAAACAGCACCAGGATATTGGGAATTACACGATTGCCCAGGGAGGTCTTTGTGATGTGTCCATACACTGACTATTGTGCTACGAGATATTGGCTTATGGCCTGTCATATTTGTAGGGGTTCAAAACTTATTTTTATCCAATGTAATGATCCTGAATCGTGTCAAAAGGCACTAGATGATGCATGGTCTTCAGAAATGAACTCAATGGGGTGGGCTTGAATGTGGGTTTTTATCAATGGTGGATTTTTTAGTATAGTACAACATAAAGACAAGCCTGGAATATTACTTGTTAGGGGAAGAAATCCTGAACATTTTGAGTCAGTATTTCCAGATGTGAAATTAATCAATATGGTGACTGCAGATTATCCATGGCGTGCTCAAATCTCTCATACTGTAGTAGCAAGAATAATTGCAGAGCAAACCTATGAAATTGATTATACAAATTTCAAGGCAGACATAGATGAAAATGAACCGGAGTTATATGATGCAATGATTGAAGTTTGGAGAATAATGTTCGAATATGGTGAGCCACACCGTTATGTGAATCAATAGTGGTCAAACGAAATATTTGGATTAATATGAGTCACTTTGCGCCCATGGTCAACAACATCACCAACGATTTGGCAACCACTCATTCGGGATTCCAACCAAGTGGTGACAGCTTCAGATGCAGCATCATCAACGATGACAACCATGCCCATTCCGAGATTGAAAGTACGAGCCATTTCTCGCTCATTAACACCACCCATTTGGGCAATCCAGTCAAACTCAGGAAGCGTGTTCATAGGGTTGGAAACGTGGTACCCAAGCGTATCGTGAAGCCGTAGAAGATTGGATAGTCCGCCCCCCGTAATGTGGGCAATACCCTTGATTTGCTCACTATCACACGGCCCCTTACCTTCGCGGCAAGCAGCGATGAGGTCGTAAACAGGGTCACAGTAAATTTGGGTTGGATTTAGTAACACTTCTCCCAATGTGACTTCACCGGTTGTGAATCTCTCTATACGATTTTCATCGACTGGAAACGGTGCTGGATTTCTAATGTCAGCCCCAGTTTTTTCCAATACTGCACGTACAAGGGAAAAACCGTTGGAATGAATACCTGATGAAGGCAGACCGATTAATCGGTCACCAGCTTGCATATTTTCTCCAGTTATTGCTTCATCTTTTGGTAGCCAGCCAAGAGCAGTTCCTGAAAGGTCGAGTTCTTTGACAATTCCTGGCAGAGATGCAGTCTCCCCGCCTGCGAGCGTCACGCGCGCTCGGGCGGCGGCGTCCGAGAGAGATGCACCAAGTGCTGCATGGACGGCAGGGTCTGGCTTTGGAATAGCAACATAATCAACAAAAGCAATTGGTTCTGCACCAACACATAGCAAGTCGTTTACGTTCATTGCCATGCAATCAATTCCTACTCCAGCAAGTTGTCCTAATTCGTTGGCAATCTGCAACTTGCTGCCGACACCATCAGTTGCCAATGCTAACAGATTGTCACCAAACTCAACCAAGCCGCCAAATCCTCCGGGCAAATCTACTGGAGCACCGAGAGTACCGGGCTTCCGAACTGATTTTGATAGTGCTCCAATGAGTGACGCAACCGAAGCGGCTTCCAAATCAATGTCGACTCCAGATGAGGCGTAATCAAGCCCATCGCCGTCACTCATTGAATCGTCGAGATGGTGGCGGTTTTTCAAACCGCCGAGTCACTTTGAGCCAATAATTTTGCAGCCTCAGCAAAGTGCAAACGCGCTTCTTGCATCCGGTGCCCATCATCAATCTCAATTAGAGATACAACGAATTCATTTTGCTTAGATACCTTGCGAGAGTTATCAAGTGGTACAACCGTATCCTGATTTCCATGCAGAATAACAGTTGGATGATTCAGTTTTGGCCATGACATTCGGTCTGCTGAGAGGAAAAATTCCCAGTCCAATGTCACTTCAATTCCTAAGCCATTCATGAAATAGGGTATGCTTCCATCTCTCTCCCACTGCGCCAAACCTTCCGGTTTTGCTCCATCCCGCCATAAATCTCCTAACCCAAAGGCCGGAGCGATGAGTAGCAGAGAAAATTTTTCGTCAGGACGGAGGTTGGAGGCGTTTGCCGCGGCCAAACCACCCATTGACGAGCCAGCGATAATGTCGAAAGGGCCATTTTCGTCAATTATTCTAAGCAGGACCTCTGTCTCTTGTTCAATTGTCCAACCAAGTTCAGACATTGATGGGGTAACAACATCCCAACCCAATTCATCTCGCATAAAGGATGGTTTACTTCCTTCAGGAGTACCCTCTAATCCATGTGCAAAAAGAACTCTCAACTTTGTTCCCTTCCAATAGATGTGATGTTTAACGGTTTGAAATCACTTCCCTCAAGGTGGCATCTAGTTAGTGCGTGACCTAACTCCCCATTAATCGGTATTAATCTGACATGAATTTCAGCGGTCACTTCAACAACAGCAGAAAATAAGTGGCCGCCATGGACAACATGATCATCATCTGATACAACTACATGGATATGAGTGAAAGGCTCCCCATCTAATTCAGCAATATTTCCTTGTAACGACAATAATTCAACCGATTCATGAATGAATTTGCGCTGATAAATCCCATCATCAGCCAAGTAACCAATATCGACATTACGAACTCTGCCAATGCCACTAGTAATTGCGCCAGAATGATAACCAATGTCCCTCATTATATCCTGTATTGATGCATGAATTTCTTCCCCAGGGTCAAGCCTGATAATCATGTCTTGGTCCCACACGCCCTTTTCCATACCCCACCCTAGGGGCGAGGGTTTGATAGATATTCGCTGACCCCGTAAGATTGGTGTTCAGTTGAGCCGCGGTATTGTTATCTTTGTCGAGGATGAAGAAACCCTCCGTAAATTAGGAGAAACAATCCTTTCTCGAATGGGTTTTGAGGTTTCAGCCCATGAAGATGCTGAGTCAGCATTGGAAAAGATAAAACAGAATCCAAATATCGTCTTGTTAGCCACCGATATGTCACTTCCTGAGATGAACGGTGTGAACCTTGCTCACAAAGTGAGGGAGTTGGGGATTAAGGCGCCTGTGCTATTGATGAGTGGTCACGACGAGGCGGATATCCTTGAGGCAGGAGGGGTTCCACCACCAGGGATAATGTTGCAAAAACCAATTGGCTTGGCTGAGTTACGGGCTACTGTTGATTCCCTGCTCTCATAATGGCCTTGGCGGCGTTTTTTGGTTAGAGGGGTCTTCGCTTCATTTCAATTGTATTCTCTCCAGTGGAAATTGTTGAAAGGCAATTTCGAGTCTAGAATTAAGTTCTGATTTGCAGTGGAAATAGGGGGGTGAAATCGCGTTGTTAAAATACCGTCCGCGAGCGCTGATGAGTCCCGCACAGGAGATTTACCCATGATCAGCATTCAAGATTCAAATGCTCGTTGGCGAACTTTGTTGCAAGAGCAATACACTAGAGAAATCCAGGTGTTAGCCAGTAGTTGGCCAACAAACCAAGTTTTAACTATCAATTTTAGTGATATACAGGCTTGGGATCCTAATTTTGCTCAATCATTGATTGAGTACCCCAAACCAATATTGCGAGCGGCTACAGAATCCTTGAGAGCCTTGTGCTCTGAAGGTGGATGGGAAATTGACCCGACTTTACGTATCATCGAGTTACCATTTGATTGTAAGAAGTCCTTGCGTGAGGTTGGTTCTGATTATATTAGTTCACTAATATCTTCAGAAGTAGTAGTCACTAAGGTTTCGGAACTGAAACCTAGAATTTATAACGCCTTTTTCCGATGCTTTATTTGTAACACTATTACCGAGATTCCCCAACTTAACGAGTTGGAACTAATTGAGCCAATCAATTGTGATGCAATCGACCTTGGTGGTTGTGGCCGAAGCGTTGGTGGAGGTAAGGACGCCACGAAATTCGAGTTAATAGAAGAAAATGTGATTTTAGTAGATAATCAATGGGTAGAGATTCAAGAACTGCCTGAAAATGTCACAGGAGGAGCTCAACCAGCGCGAGCAACAGTGCTTGCGGAAGCAGACTTGGCAAATGTCTTGCTCCCTGGAATGAGGGTGATTGTTAACATGGTGCCATTCATTCGTAGCGAGAAGACGCGTGGCTCAAAAACTCCAATGTTTAATGTGTACTACTCATTAGTCTCTGTCGAATATGAAAACACGCCATTTAACGAGATTGAGATTTCAGAAGAAGATATAGAATTAATCAATCAAATAAGCAAACGCGACGATTTGCAGGACCTATTAACCAACAGTATTGCCCCCTCTATTTTCGGTGCTGGTAAATTACAGATGGTCAAGCGCTCATTGGTGATGCAATTATTCAGCGGTGTGTCACGGAGATACCCAGATGGTACTCGAGCAAGAGGGGATATTCACATTTTATTGATGGGTGACCCAGGAGTGGCAAAAAGCCAGTTATTGACATATATGTCACAGATTTCACCACGTGGCAAATATGCCTCAGGTGGTGGTATTTCAGGTGCTGGTCTAACTGCAGCCGCCGTTAAAGATGCTTTCAACGATGGGCGCTTCTCACTTGAAGCAGGTTTGCTTGTTCTTGCAGATTCTGGACTTGCAGCAATCGATGAATTTGATAAAATGAATAAAGATGATAGGTCAAGGATGCACGAAGCAATGGAGCAGCAGAAAATACACATTTCAAAAGGTGGAATCAATGCAACAATGAGAACCCGCTGTGCTGTATTGGCTGCCGCTAACCCCGAACAAGGTCGCTTCAGCAATAGGTCACAAGCAGGATATGATATTTCACCATTGTTTGAGGAAGTCAAATTACCTCCTGCCTTGATATCTCGTTTCGACATTATTTGGTTATTACGAGATGACATTGTGAAGGAACAAGATACACAAATTGCCGAACATATTCTCTCAAACAGGAGTACAGGTATCAGTGAAATACTAATTGAAGAAGGCCGAGAAATGGATCCCAAGGTTGTAGATGAGGAAGCCACCATGAAGAAGGGATACAGTGGTGAAGACCAGTTGACAATTCCAACATTTAGAAAATATGTGGCTTGGGCAAAACGTACAATTCATCCCACTTTAACCCCAGATGCGAAGGACCGAATTACAAATTTTTATATTGAAACTAGGTCTAAGTTTCATGAAGATGATAACAGCGTGCCAATCACTGCTCGTGCTTTAGAAGGATTAGTCAGATTAGCGGAGGCGAGGGCTAGGACACGCCTCTCACAAGAGGCTACTGATGATGATGCAAAATACGCAATTGCATTGTTCAATAATTGGAGATATGAATTGCAGGGCGATGAGTTTGACGAGGGGTTAATCTTAACTGGGCGCCCAGCCAAAAAGAGGTCTGCTGAACATGAAACATTGCAGGTTATCCGGCAATTATCAGGTGGTAAATTTGAGGTTGAAGTATCTCAAGGTGACATTCTCAATGAGATGGCGCGGCAGAATTTTGATGAATATGAGGTTGAAGATGCCCTTGCTAGCCTCAACAACAGGGGCCAAATTTTCACCCCTCTAGTGGGTCGTTGGCGTCTTTCCAGTTGAACAACACCCTAGATTCCTAGACTAGATGAGCCGGTTCTGCTATGAGCCATAGGCCTCTCCGGCTTATTGATGCCAAGCGGCGAGCCGGTAGGGGATATTGCTGATGCAGGGTCCTTAGACCCTGAATCTCTTGGCTTCATGTGTGGAATCGAAATCCACCAACAACTTGCAACTGGGAAGTTGCATTCACGCCAACCTGGAATCCTTTACGATTACACAATTGACACGATTCCAGAATCGTGGCCAAGGGCACACCGCCGCCTTAGAGCAGCACAAGGTGAAGGCGGTGTGGTCGATGTTGCAGCTCGCTTTGAGGCTCGCAGAAATCGTTCTTTCACCTATGTTCAATCACCAAATGCTGGATTAATCGAACTCGATGAGGCACCCCCTCTCAGCCATGATAAGGACGCAGTTGAGGTTGCATTGACGGTTTCAGCGATGATGAAAATGAATCCTGTTGCAGTCATGCAAGCAATGAGGAAAACGGTCGTTGATGGCTCAAATACCAGCGGTTTTCAACGCACCACCCTGATTGCTACAGGTGGTGCAGTACAGACAAATACAGCACCGGTCGGAATCTCACTTCTAACCATAGAGGAGGATTCTGCACGCAAGTTGGATACTGTGAGCGCAAGTGGAGGGGAAGTGGTTATTTACACTCTTGATAGGCTTGGTGTACCACTGATAGAGATAGCTACGGAGCCGGAAATTTTGTCTCCAAAACACGCTCAAGAAACCAGTAAAGCACTAGGTCAATTACTTCGGGATACTCGGAGAGTTCGGCGCGGATTAGGTACTATTCGCCAAGACCTAAATGTTTCACTAGCCTGTGGTGACCGAGTTGAAATCAAGGGCTGTCAAGATTTAGATTGGATTCCAAAAATCATAGAATTAGAGATGGCTAGACAACTTCACTTCTATCGGCTGGCAAATGAAATGCGGGCTGAAATCGGCCAGCCGCTCCTCCCTCCAAACCGAGACGACGATGATCAAGCAACAGAGGAAGGTGTTGCTAAATCAGTTGAAGAATTATTGCCCTGTGATATTGAAGATATCACAGATTTGTTTAGTAATTGTCAATCAAAAATGGTTGTTGAATCATTAGCAAATGGTGCAAAAGTGTTAGCAGTAAAATTGGCTAGTTTTGGTGGCAGAATAGGCAGTAAACAACTCGATGCAAATGGGGCACAAATGCCGCGGCTTGGTAGAGAGTTGGCTGCGGCGGCAAAACTCGCCGGAGTGCGTGGAATCTTTCATTCAGATGAGTTACCAGCATATGGCATCGAGCAAGCAGAAGTTGATGGTGCGAAATCTATTATTGAACTGAATGAATCAGATGCATTTGTTCTATGTGTTGCGCCAAAATGGCAGGCTGAATTAGCGCTTGAATCTGTCATTAATCGGGCTCGTAAATCATTCCACAGGACTCAGCAAGAGGTTCGAAATGTAGTCATCAAGAAAGGAGCACCAGAGGATGGTACAACCTCAGCAATGAGGCCTTTGCCAGGCAGTGCTAGAATGTATCCCGAAACTGATATTCAAGTTGTTCCAATCGCGCAAGAAAAATGGGATGAAATCGCTTCAAATTTACCCCTTACTCAAGGAGAAAGGAGGGCTAAACTGGCTCTGTGTGACCTTTCTGATAACCAAGTTGACGCATTACTTGGACGGGAAGTCGATGATGACTTCCATGACGGTATAGATGCTAACTTGATGGCTGGATTAACAGGGCTTCCAGACAAGGCATGGGGCACA